>JGI24025J20009_10000497_pt1 | contig 30523 bp, 31 predicted proteins | sample Cruoilmetagenom3_FD_20009 | JGI IMG/M metagenome (IMG submission 20009) | reverse complement strand
TCCCCCCAGCCTCCCAAGCCTTAGCCTCCCCTCCCTTCCTCTCGCCCGATCTCATCGTCATCTTGGTGATATTCGTGGCTGTGGGGCTTCTCGGTTTCTGGGGCTACCGCCAATACCTGGCCCCCATCCTCACCCCCCTCCTGGCCACGTCGACTGTGGAAGCCTCTTCCCCTACCCCAGAGGCGACAGCCACCAGCACCCCACCGCCCAGCCCTAGCCCCACTTTTACCCCTACCGAGGTAGTCATCACCGGGCTACGACTGGAGATCGAAATCCTCACCAGGACCTGGCTGGAGGTCATCGTTGACGGAGAGGAGGTCTTCCGAGGGCTTCTCGATGCCGGGGAGACCCAAACCTGGTCCGCAAGCGAGATGATAGCCTTACATGTGGGGGATGCCGCTGGGGTGCGGGCCGTCCTCAACGGCCAGGAGATGCCCCCTCTGGGAGAGGAAGGTGAGGTGGTGGATGTGGGGTGGAGGGCAGAAGAGTTTCTCACCCCCACGCCCGCCATCGGCCCTCCCCTGACCCCCACTGGGACGCCAACCATGACCGCCACTCCCACCATCACCGCCACTCCTACCATCACGGCTACTCCTACCATCACGGCTACGTTCTCCCCCTCACCTACCCCCACGGAGTGATCCCTCCTTGTCTGGCCATCCACAGGGTAACCAGATGCGCTTCTATCTCTTGACCCTCGGCTGTCCCAAGAACGCCGTCGATTCGGAGGGGATGAGCGAACTCCTCCGCCAGGCTGGCTATGAGGCTACGGACCAGGCCTCCCAGGCTGACCTCCTCATCGTTAACACCTGTGGCTTCATCGACCTGGCGAAGGCAGAATCGCTAACCGCTCTCCAGGTCTTCGCCCAAGAAAAGCAGCCCTCCCAATACCTCATCGCCGCCGGTTGCCTCTCGCAGCGGTACGGTAAGGGCCTACTCCAAGAAGTGCCAGGCATCGATGCTATAATCAGCACCCAGCGGTGGCCGGAGATCGTCAGCCTGATAGAGGCTCTATCCACTAGAAAGGACCGAATCCCCGCTCTCCAGTTGCCCCCCTCGCCTACCCGTTATGTGGCCTCCCACCCCGTGGCCCGCCGCGCCCATTCCACCACCGCTTACATAAAGATCGCCGACGGCTGCTCCGCCCCCTGCGCCTTCTGCTCTATACCCCAGATTAAAGGTCCCTATATGAGCAAGCCCAAAGATGCCATCCTCCAAGAGACTCTCCAACTGGTAAGCCAGGGGGTGAAGGAACTGATCCTCATCGCCCAGGACACTACCGCCTACGGGAGCGACCGAGGGGTAAAGGACAGCCTCCCGCCCCTCATCGAGGCCATCTTAGCCTCCGTCCCGGAACTCAAATGGCTGCGCATCATGTACACCTACCCCGGCCACCTCTCCCTCCGCCTGATTAAGGTGATGGCCGCCCATCCCCAGGTCTGCCACTATATAGACCTCCCCCTCCAACACGCCCACCCTGGCGTCCTCAAGCGGATGAAGCGCCCCCACAATATGAAGAAAGTGCGGGCTCTGATAGCCGACCTTCGGCGGGCTATGCCGGAGATCGCCATCCGCACCACCTTCATCGTTGGCTACCCCAAGGAGACGGAGGAGGAGTTCGCGGCCCTCCTCGCCTTCCTAGAGGAGATGAAGTTCGACCGCGTGGGGGTCTTCACCTATTCGCAAGAAGAGGAAACCGAGGCCTCGGAACTTCCCGGCCAACTCCCCCAGGAGGTAAAAGAGGAACGGCGGTTGCGGGCTATGGAGTTACAGCAGAAGATATCCAAGGAGAAGAACCTGACTTTCATCGGTCGAAGCCTAGAGGTTTTAGTCGAGGGAGTGGGGGAGGGGATAAGTATAGGGCGGTCATATCGCGACGCCCCGGAGGTGGACGGGATGGTGCTCATCGAGGGCGAGTTGCCCCTAAATAAGTTCGCCCCCGTCCGCATCACCGGGGCCCTGGAATACGATCTCATCGCCACTCCGATATAGATTTCCCTGCTGGTCTCGGATTTAAAATCCGAGACCAGCGGCAAGCCATCTGCATAGCCGGGGGCCTTAGGATACAACCTTATCGCGTAACCTTCTTGCGATGTTTAGCAAAGTCTAGGGGTTCTTTAGATCTCGCATCACAATCTGCACCATATTAAACGCGATCTCGGCTTCCTCCTTTTCCACTTTGTAACCGCTCTTGATTTCCTTCTCAGGGTGGACCAGGTTTCGATATTCCCGCAGAGTTTGACTCAGTTGCGTTGCCCCCGGTGTAATGATTTCCAAATCTTCGGCAATGCCGATTAGACACTCTAGTGTCCAATTCACTCGCTTCTTTTCAGGGTATAACTTCTTGTAGGAGGCTTTCGCCTCGTCAGGCCGTCTGCTCAAGGCATCTGAAAGCCACGCCTCTAACAAGCCCCCCGAAAGTATGATAGTGCTCTTGCACGCCTTCGCACTACGCACCTTTCCCAGCTCCTTGTAATCCCTTTGGGATATGGCCCTAATCTTAGGGTCGGAGACGAAGTCAAAGCTCTCTCTGGGCGAAGGTTCGCTCACCTTGGCAACGGTACGCTTACGCCGAGGCCGTGCCACTTGTTGAATGGCCGGTGCGGAAGCAGTCCGCATCTTGAGTATTTCATTAACCTCCTTTAGCTCCTCTTTGTTGTCTTCGTATTTTCTTATGTCAATACCTAGCTCCTTGGCGTAAACCAGCCATGCCTGATTCCTGGTTGCCCAGGAACAATCTTCCATTATTTCAACAACGTCATACTGCATGGTTCGATCCGAAAAACCCCTACCTCTCTCTTTTAGAGCCTCTCGGACTGCCTCTCTCAGATGCCTATTAACCATATACCCTCCCTTAGCAATTGGGGACTAATCCACTCCCACTTCTCCTTCCAGCACCGCAAGGGCTAGCTCTAACAGGCTGTATCGAGCCTTAAAGCCTTCACTTTTTCCCTTCGCTGGGATTGACTTGCCAATACCAAGTTCTTTCCATACCCTCCACCACTTTTGCACCTTCTTATACCCCACGCCTGTGGCTTTCGCTACATCTCTAGACGAAGAACCTTCACGACTGGCAACATAGACCGCCCGTTCCTCCTGTGATGGCAGCACCTTGGATAGGGCCTTGTTATACAATGGAGCGCACAGTATGCGCAGATAGCTACGGGTTTCCTCAGCGAGTTCTTTAAGCTCGTTGACAGTCCTTACGAACTCCTCAGCCCTCTCTATGTTCGCGAACAGACACAACTGCTCAGCCATTTATTCCTCCTTTTTCAGCAGCTCGGGCACCTCGATTCCCACATCTCCTAGTGACACCAGCCTCTGCCGTCTGCCTTTCCAGGTTCGTGCTCGCTCCATGATACCCAAACCATCCCATTCGCCCCACCATGTTGAAATAGTATTCTTATCTACCCCGGTCATCTCACTAATCTCTCTCACTCCCGTTGTACCGTCAGAGTATTCATAGACCAGCTTTTTCTCCGTAGAATCCAGAATGTCCGCTAGGCGCGCCGCCACCCGCGGTCGCGCCTCCAGCTTAATCCAGGCTAACATCTCCCTGAGTAACCCTACGGTTTCCCGCTCAAATTTCACCCTCTGGTCTTTCTCACTCGCCACGTTCCCTCCTCCGTATTGGCCGCCCTGTCTCAAGATGGTACAGTCCACGGGGTTTCTCTACCGCGCCATCCCGCACGATGTCAATCAACTCTGCTTCCAATAGTAGAGGAACCAAGCGGCTCACCATCGCGGGGCTAACCCCTGCTTTCTTGGCAATCTCCGCCTGCGTCCGAAGACCATTCATGAGGCGATATACCCTTTTGCGCGCACCGGTATTGACAACCTCCTCTATGAGGCCCAAGATTCGCAGCCTCTCCTCATACTCCCCCTGAAAGGCATCGCTTACGGGCACCAATAGATCCCGGATCTCTCGTAGGAGCCTAATGCTCTCATCGTTCAACATTTCCTACCTCCGGCCTTTAGAATTACAATAATTATACCACAGGTTGTCCAGAAGTGCAAGTCAATTGATACAATCTCACGGCTAATCATCATATGTTATCTGAGAATCTTGCGCAATTCATAATATACAAACTGCCTAGGGCTGACTCCTGGGGTCCATCCTTGACAACACAAGAGGGAGCTTATCGCTCCCTCCTCACTCTGTCGCCCCTACCTTCCCTCACTCCACCTCCCTCACCTCATACCTATACGTCCCCACCTCGGTGGTGGTGGGAGCCAGGGCGGAGACCACTAAGACCACCTGATCCACCTCATCCGCATCTATGAGATACTCCCCCTTCCCCTCCTCGTCCAGTTCTATCTTGTGCACCCTCGTCTCCCATCCCGCGAACTCTATCACCTCCACCATCCACCTCTGGGGGAGGACGTTCTCCATGCGGATGAACCCCTCCGCCTCCCAGCCATCCTCACCCTCCCGATGACCTTCCAAGGCAGGCTCCGCATCGTACTCGTAGCCCAACTCGGGGATCGTGATGTCGTCCACGGCGAAGCCGGGGTGGTTAACGGCGTCGTCGGTGATATATTCGAAGCGGATCAATACCTCCCCTCCCACGTAGTCGCTCAGATCGACCTCCTCCCAAATCCACCGAGGCTCCTCCCCTCCGCCGCTCATCCCCGTGTAGGCCCAACCGAAACTGTTGCCGTTGGGGTTATAATCGGTGGTGGAAGGGGCCTGTAGGATCTCCCAGGTCTGGCCGCCATCGGTCGAGACCTCCACATAGGCGTAATCCCAGTTCTCCTCGATGTCATACCAAGCCCAAAACCCGAGGGTGGCGCTTTCCGCCCCGCTGAGGTCGAAGGCGCGGGTAAGGGTCATATCGCTCTCGTCGCTCCGGTTAGACCACCACTGATAACGACCGCTATGAGGCTCGTTATCCATCACCTTCACCCAGGTGGCCCCTTGAAAATCGATCTTCAGATCCCGTTGGGGCTGGAAGGCGATATAATCGGCCGCATACTGGTGGACCGTCTCCTGCTGCTCCACCGGATAACGGCGCAAAGAGTAAACGTCGCCCACCCCCATATGCAACTCCCGATAGCCATACCGCCCATCTTCCAAAGAAGGGTCGTCAAGATAGTTGGCCACTACCCAATCGGCGAAGAGTTCATCGAAACTATACCCCCATTCTAAAAGAACGGCGTCCACGCTGGCGATGCCGTTAGCCGGGTGAGCCACCAGGGCCCGCGTCGCCTCCTCGCCAAAGCGATCTAGGAAATAGGAAGTGAAGAGGTAAGCACCGCCATAGTTGGGGCCCGCCTCGCCGGGCTCATCTGGCCAGGAGTTCAGTTGCGTATCCGGCCGCATGGCATAGGCTATCTCCGCGCCGCCGGTCCCATAACCGTTTAGATAGGCTGCCAACTCAGAGAACCCTTCATTAAGCCAGGTATCTTCGTTCCTGTCGTTGTGCCAGTGGATCATATGCTGAAACTCATGGGCCAGGACGCCGTTATAGAAGTCGTTGCCTATGGTTACATTATCAGCGTTGATATAGAACATCTCCCTCTCGTTTGAGAACTCGTGCACTATACGCGAGTACTCATCGGCGCTGGAGTAGTAGCCGGCCACCGAGTCTCCTAGTCCCCGAGCGTGGAGGATATTCAAGTGGAGGTCGCTATCCACTCCGGGCGTCCACTCGCTGCCGAAGAACTCGCGATCCGTGGGATAGGTCTTCTCCTCGAAGATATCCGCCGCTTCCTTAAGCCGCTCCAGGTCCACATCAACACCCTTCTCCACCCACATATAGAGATGGGGCGTGGCGTAGAGGAGCAGAGCGGTGATCTGGAAATGCTCATCGGTATCCACATTGGAAACCCAGAAGATCTCCTCATGGCCGATCTCATAATCCGGGGCGCTCTCCCTGACCACCTTCGGGATCGGCCCCTCCACACGCTTGAGCCGTTCCGTCAGGGCGATGAGGTCTCGCGCCGGAACCTCTGTCGTCTCTAACAACTCCCAAGTCTCTACCCCCACTTGGGGGATAGGGGTAATCTCTATGGTGGGTGGAAGAGTGGGTATAGGCTCTGGCATCTCCAATGTCGGCGTAGGCCCTGGCATCTCCAGCGTGGGCCTGGGCCAGGTAGCCAGCCTATAGGCTACCGGAATGGCCGTGAGACAAGAGATGAGGCAGAGACAAAGCGCCACCGAAATTAGAACGAGGATAACGGTTGCTCTTTTCAACGTCTTCTCCTTCTTATTCTACGAATACTTGCAAGCGACAGATATTCATAGGCGGATAGTTTCCAGCGATATCCACCACCACCAAGCGGAGGGAATACACCCCAGGAGAGAGCCCGGAGGTATTCCAAGTTACCAGATGGCCGTTAGTGATTGGGGCTTTGGCGTCCTCCCGTTCGGGTCCTATAAAATGCCAATCATCCTCTGCAGGCTCGGCTCCCATAGCGAACTCGACTTTGTAGTACCAGAAGTCGGCTATATCCACGGTTCCCCATATCTCCACCCTCCCCTTCACCTTATCCCCCATCCCGGGGGAGGTGATCCTGACCTGGGGGTTAAGGCAGGCTGGGGCTGGAAGAGGCTGTGTAGGAGAGGGCAAAGGGGGGAAAAGAGGGGGAGTAGGTATCACCACTGCTGGCCTGGTGGGCCGTTCCAGGGTGGGAGTAGGCGTCATAGGGAGAGGAGACAAGGCAGGAGGAGGCGTAACGAGCATCGATTCCGGCAACTCTTCCCCGGGAAGCCCCCCTAGAGCCGGGGCCAAAGTAACTATAAGAGCCACCACCCCCATTACCAAGAGTAAGCCCCCTATAACCAAGGCGGAGTGGTAAGCCCGACTGGTAGCCGCCTCTTTCTCAGCGATATGAAGAGCGGCGCCCCTCTCCCGCCAGGCCACCACGATAGCCCGAAGATAGAAGAGCATCACCAACCCACAGGCCAGATATAGCCAGAAGGCGTTCTTAGCCAAGAACTCGATGAAAACGGTCATACTAGCGCCCTTTACCACAAAGGGGAACGAAGGCCTCTCGTCCCCCCTCACCAACCCCCAGCACCCCCCCTTGTCAGATCCTACCTAAGACCCCTTTGATCAAAGCCAGAAGTTTGGGGAGCGCCTTCTCCCCCGCTTCTAGTACCTCCTCGTGGAGCCCTTCTTCTTTCTTGATAGGGTGTCCCATCCCTTCCCATCCCTCGGGATCCCCGTGGGACGGGATCCCTTTGGGACGGGATCCTGTAAGGACCGCCATATTGCTGATGTGAGAGATGCCGAGGACTCGCATCCCTCCATGCCGGGCCACAACCACCTCCGGGACGGTGGACATCCCCACCGCATCCGCTCCCATGAGGCGAAGGAACCGGATCTCCGCCGGTGTCTCAAAGGTGGGACCTCCCACCATAACATATACCCCTTGCCGCAACTCAAGCCCCAGTTCGTGTCCCACCTCCAGGGCGATCTTACGCAGTTCTTTATCGTAAGCCCCAGACATATCCACGAACCGGGGTCCCAACCGCCCATCATTGGGGCCGAATAGAGGGCTGTGACCAGCCATCCCCACCAGGCTGATGTGATCGGTGATGAGCATTAGATCACCGGCTTTGAAACTCTCGTTCAGGCCACCAGCAGCGTTGGTGACGATGAGGGTATCGGCTCCTAGCGCTCGCATCACTCGTACAGGAAGAGTGATCTGTTCCAGCGAGTAACCCTCGTAAAAGTGGGCCCGCCCCTGCATCACCACCACCGCTTTTCCAGCCAGATAACCCAAAAACATTTCCCCCGGATGCCCCTCCACGGTGGCCGGGGGGAAATCGGGTATCTCCTCATAGGGGATAACCAGCGGCTCTTCCACCTCGCGAGCCAAGCCGCTCAGCCCAGAGCCGGTGATAATCCCCACCTGAGGTTTAAGGGGCGCTCGAATCTGGCCCGCTACCCTCTCCACTTCCTCAAAGTCATAGATCATAACTTCTCCAGAAGTTCCCCCTTCTCCCTCTGGAACTCCTCCTCGGTGATGATCCCCCTCTGGCGCAACTCATCCAGTTCCGCGATCAAGCCAGGGATATCATGGGCGCTGGGGGCCTCTTTGACCCGCTCCGCTTCGGCTCTGAACAACTCCAAGCGACTTAAACCCTCCTTTTGGTTGAGCATCTCCGTTTTGAACCTCACCGGTCGGGCCACCCGCTCAAAGAGGTTCACCCCTATCTCGCTGGCGGTGAGGATCTGCACAGTGCCATAATTTAAGAGCCTCCCAAAAAACGACTGCTCCAATACCACGTCGTTCACTTTCTCTAAGGAAGAGTCTATGGAATGCTTGTTAATGACCCCCTCTAGTTGGATCACCCGCCGGTTGGTAACTACGTATACCTCATTCCACCAGTTGAGGAGGTCAAGGGCCAACTTCCCTAAAGGAAAGACCAAGAGCAAGAGGGCTAACAAGACCAAAGGGCCAACTCGACTCACAAGAAGGACGCTCCCCACGATTATGAGCAGCGAAAGCAAAGAATTGATGAGGATGGTGGGCAGGACTACCAGCCAATGCTGTCGCGTCTTGAAGACTATCCCCTCATGCCGCCCCATCAGGCTCTCCAGATAACCCATCTCCTCTCCCTTCTACTCTTTGGCTCGGGGATGCGATCTGTCGTACACCTCTCGCAGCCGCTCGCTGGACACATGGGTATAGATTTGAGTGGTGGAGACGCTGGCGTGTCCCAGAAGTTGTTGGACGTTTATCAGGTCCGCATCGCCGTCCAACATGTGGGTGGCGAAGGAGTGGCGCAAGGTATGAGGCGTCACCCCCTCAGGGAGCCCAGCCTCCTTCACATACCCCTTAACTATGAGCCATAGCCCCTGTCGGGTCAATTTCCTTCCCCGCTGGTTAAGGAAGAGGGCCCTCTCCCCCGGGTTTTCCGGTTTCAGGAACTCCCTCCTGCCCCTCTCCACATACTCCCGCAAGGCCTCCACAGCCTGAGCGTAGATGGGGATTATCCGCTCTTTCGAGCCCTTTCCCCAACAGCGAACCGAGGCGGAAGCCAGGTTCAGATCGTCCAGGTTCAAAGATACAGCCTCGCTGGCCCTCATGCCGGTAGCGTAGAGCAGGTGCAAAAGAGCGTGGTCGCGCAGCCCCTTGGCGCCACCCCCTTTGCTCGGCTGGGCGAGAAGGGTTTTCACCTCCTCGAAGGAGATGACCCTGGGGAGCCGCTTCTCCACCCGGGGGGAGTCGAGGGTGGCTGTGGGATCATCGCTAATGTGGCCCTCCCGCCACAAGAAGTGGAAGAAGGACTTAATGGCCGCTACCTTGCGGGCCACGGTGGACGAAGCGTACTGTCGCTCCTCCTTCAGACGCATAATGTAGGAGATAATGTCTGACTTCTCCACCCCCGCCCAAACCCACCTCCTCCCTTCCGCCAGAGCCATCAAGTGGTCGAGAAATTGGGTAAGGTCGATCTTATAGGCGGACAAGGTGTTAGGAGAATACCCCTTCTCCACGGAGAGATGCTCCAGAAAGTCATCGATCCTCTCCCTTACTTTCGTCTCCTCCATGGGCCTCTCCTTAGTCCTGCTTTATGGCAGTCTCATTTTAACACAACTTTCCATAAAATCAACTCCCCCCAAATATACATGGCCTCAGCCAGGGCTGCAACTCTATCGCCCTGCCAAAACCCCTTCGTGGCAAAAGTCCCCTGTAACATAAGAGTGACCAGCAACCCAGCCACTCGTACCTCTCGGCCTTCTAAGACCTCTAAACGATGAACATCGCATCCCCGAAACTGTAGAAACGGTAACCCCGCGTGATCGCCTCTCGGTAAGCCTCATCGATCAACCCCTTCCCCGCGAAGGCGGATACCAAGAGAAGCAAGGTCGAGCGGGGCAGGTGGAAGTTGGTGATCAGGGCATCCACCACCTGAAACCGATAGCCAGGGTAGATATAGAGATCCGTCCAGCCCCTATAGGGGGTTATCCCCTCCTCGCTATACGCCGTCTCCAAGACCCGGACAGTGGTCGTCCCTACCGCTATCACCCGTCGCTTCTCTCCCTTAGCCTGGTTGAGAGCCTCCGCCACCGAGGGGGAGAGTTCGCCATACTCCGCCTCTAGCGTGTGCTCCTCCACCTCCTCGGTTCTCACCGGCCGGAAGGTGCCGGGGCCGATGTGCAGAGTAACAAAAAGATTTTGCACCCCTTTAGCCCTTACCTTCTCCAGGAGTTGAGGGGTGAAATGGAGCCCCGCGGTAGGCGCGGCCACCGAACCCTCTCGGCGAGCGTATACCGTCTGATACCGCTCCCCCTCTTCCAATGGCTCGTGGATATAAGGCGGGAGAGGGATCTCGCCTAGTTGGCAAAGATCCACACGAGAATCGAACTCAAACAAGCGCCCCCTTTCCGTGACTTCAAGAACCTTGGCTCGAACTGAGGAGGGGGGAACACCGAACTCCACCTCGCTTCCCACCCTAACTTTCCGCCCTCTCACTAAACCTTCCCAGAGCCTATCTCCCCGCTTTTTGGTGAGCAACAACTCCACCTTTCCCCCTGTGGGCACCTTGTGGCCTCGAAGGCGCGCCGAGATGACCCGACTATCGTTGGCTACTAAGAGGTCGCCGGAGCGAAGATAGTCGGCGATATCCCGGAAACGGCGATCTTCAATCTTCCCCTCCGCCCGACTGATGACCATAAGTCGGGAGGCGTCCCGGGGCTCGAGAGGGTGCTGAGCGATCAAATGAGGAGGTATCTCGTAATCGAATTCCTCGATTTTCATTGGACTACCACTAAAAGCGGCAAATCAACTACCTTTGGAGGAAGTGTGCCAAAAGGTTAAGGATCAAGGTGGCCAAGAGGCTGAGAAGAAGACAGGTGACTAAAGGGATATATATCTCCGCTTGACCCCGCCGGATATGGATATCCCCTGGAAGCCGCCCTAGAAAGGGGATGCGGCCTGCCAAGATCAAAGCCAAACCGAAAACGATGAGCACTACCCCCAAGATGACCAACATCCGGCCGATATTCGCCATCACCCCTCAATCCCGACGGCGGTAGATGGTCAAAAACCCGCGCAGGGCCTCATCCTTCGTCCATTCCCAATCGTCGGCCCTCTCGTACACAGGTGAGCCATCCAGGAAGTTGCCATAAACGATAATCAGATCCGGTCGCCGCCACATGATATAATCGAAATCGAACTTCTCATGGCCCGGGGTTCCCTGGCCCATGGTCTCCACCTTCATATGAGCCGTATGCTCGTCGTTCACCCCAAACATATCTAGGGTCCTCATCTCAGAGTAGTAGGGGATTTGGCCGGCCGCATCAACAGCGATGAAGGTATCGAGAGGGAGGTGCTCCCGCAGCCATCTCCCCAAGGTAACCCTGGCCCGGGTCGCCTCCTTAGCCTGGAAGCGACGGATGAAAAGCTCATGCTCTCCGCCCAGAGAGGAGAAATTAAAGAGGGTCAACACCCCTCCCAGGACAAGGAGGCCACCAACCCCTCTAAAATACCCCTCTCGGCCCCTCCCTCTCAGCCTAGTTTGGAGGCTCATGTAAGCCTCGCCGACCCCCATAGCCACCAGGAGGTAGAGAGCAGGGAGGATGGGAACGAAGAAACGGCCCACCGACCAATCCCCTCTCACATAGACGATATAAGAGAGATAGACTGAAACTACAAAAACCAGGTAACTCCAAGCGAAACCCACCTTCCGCTTGAGAAGGGGCACCAGGATCAAAAGCATGAGCAACCATCCAAGGTGCACCCTCAAGAAGGTACGCAAGTGGGCGAACCCTCGTGCTACCTGAGCGCTCACCCCTTCGGTAGTCACCTTAGCGTAGAAGGTATTGGGGAGGAGATAACCATAGTAGTTGTAGCGCCACAGGAAGTAAGGCCCATATAGCCCTAGAAAGGAGAAAACCCGAAGCAGGTCAGGCCAGGCGAGGAGCCTTCGCTCCACGAATAGCCGATGAAACGCCCGATGGAGCAACGTGACCACGAAGACCAAGACCCCCTCAGGGCGAGTCAGGGCCGCTAGGGCGAAGAGCAGGCCCGAAAGGAGCGCCAGCCTTTCGTCTTCCCCCTCCTGGAGATAGGCGAAGATGCCAGAGAGCAACAAGAAGGTGAAGATGGCCGTCTCCATCCCCCCCACAGACCAGAGGGCGAAAGAACCATCGGCAGCCAGGAGGAGCAGAGAGAGACCAAGCACCAGGGGCTTCTGAGCGAACTTGCCATAGATTAAGACCATAGTTCCCAGGGCGAAGAGGCCTCCTAGAGCCATGGCCAGGGGCCCAGGTTCGACCCCCACCAAGATGAATAGAGCGAGGAGCATCGTCCAGAGAAAGTTCGTATACCCCTCTACCCTCTCGCCGATGTTGAAGACCAGTCCGTGCCCTAGGGCGAAGTTTTGCGCGTACCGGAAGGAGATGTAAGCGTCATCCACGGCGTCATAGCCCAACTCTCTAAGATAGAAAGCCTGGTGGACTAAAAGAACCAGGATGGCGATGACTAAATAGGTCAAAGGCGCGTTTGCTACCCTAGCCACTCTCTGCACGGGACGCATCTCCGTCCGAAGATCCCTTGCTTTTATACCTCTCCCACTCACTGTAGATGCAGCCACAATAGTTTTGCCTATAGAGGTTATGCTCCTTCGTCAGACGCCCCCGCTCAGCCCAACCCCGCCGAAAGTTCTCGAAATAGAACTCCACATTGTACTTTGGGCCCAACTCTTCGCCGATCTCCCGTATCAGCGCTTGGTCCTGATGGGGGCTGATGAGCAGAGTGGTGGTGAAGGCGTCGTACCCTTCCTGGGCGGCCACCTCCGCCGTCTTCTCCAATCGCATATGATAATCGATAGAGCAACGATCTCCCTTAGTCTCGTGGCCCGAGACCCGGTGGAGGAACTCCACCATTTCATAGTTCGGCCACCAGATCATAGGAAGACTCACTCTTCGAGCGTACTCCTTTATGCACTCCCGCCTTCTCTCGTGCTCGGAGAAAGGATGGACGTTCGGGTTATACCAGAAACCGGTGACGGAGAACCCCTCCTCCCGAAGGCGACCTATAGGGTAGGTGCTGCAGGGGCCACAGCAGATGTGGAGCAGTATCTTTTTGCCCTCACCTTTTTTGAGAGGCCCCGCTTCCTTCGGTTTTGGCCGCCACTCGACCTCGTAGGATAAGCGTATGGTCGGGGGCTCGCCCTCGACCATAGTCGCCTTCCCTTCCTTCAGGAGCCTCTCTGCCTTCTCTCCCGAGCAGGGGGAAAGTTCACGACCTCTTGAATCTACTACGCGCATCTCAAAATAGCGTCGGCGGCCCTTCCTCGTAGGGGAGGCCCAGGTGCTCGTAGGCCAGTTTGGTAGCCACCCGCCCTCTTGGCGTCCGGTCGATGAACCCCAACTGCAAAAGATAGGGCTCATAGACATCCATGATGGTATCCGCCTCCTCGCTGATGGAGGCGGCGATGGTATCGACCCCCACCGGCCCGCCGTTGAATTTATGAATTATGGTCTCGATGACCCTCCGGTCGACCTCGTCTAAACCTAGAGAATCCACCTCCAGAAGTTTCAACGCTTGGCGGGCCACCTCAGCGGTGATCACCCCATCGGCCCGTACCTGGGCATAATCCCTCACCCTTCTCAGAAGTCGATTGGCCACCCGAGGGGTCCCTCGCCCCCGCCTAGCGATCTCCTGGCACCCCCCCTCCTCGATCTCCACACCCAGGATCTTCGCCGAACGGCGCACGATCTGCTCCATGGCTGAAATGGTGTAGAAGCCCAAGCGGTAGAGCACGCCGAAGCGAGCCCTTAAAGGGGAGGTCATAAGGGCCATACGGGTGGTAGCCCCTATCACCGTGAAAGGCCTCAGTCGAAGTCGAAGGGTATGGGCCTTGAGCCCCTTTCCCATAATTATGTCCAGACACCGGTCCTCCATGGCCGGATAGAGCATCTCCTCCACCGGCCGGGGGAGGCGGTGGGCCTCGTCGATGAAAAGGATGTCTCGTTCGCCCAACCGGCTCACTATGGCCGCGAAGTCGCGGACCCGCTCCACAGCCGGCCCTGAGGTGACGGTGATCTTTACCCCCATCTCGTGAGCGATGATATTGGCTAGAGTCGTCTTGCCTAACCCTGGAGGGCCACAAAAGAGCACATGCTCTACCGCCTCTCCTCTCCCCTGAGCAGCCTCCAAGAGTATCCTAATATTCTCCTTCACCCTCTCCTGGCCGATGAACTCCTGCAAGGTCTTAGGGCGGAGAAGGGCCTCCACCGCTACCTCGTCGGTCCTCGACTTTGGAGAGACGGTTCTTTCCAACAATTTGACCTCTTCTGTTTCATTATACCAAAGATAGGGTAGATGGCAAGCCTCTCTCCCATAGGGTGAAGAAACCAGAAATGATTGATTTTTCACTAAAAACCACGAAAAGGAGTGCTTTTCACCTGTTTAGGGTCATAAATTTCCTCTCCTCTCCTCAAACTTTGCCCAATCCTCTTTGACGGATCCGCGGAAAAGTAGTATATATCATTAGATCGGAGATGATAAAGAGGGCATCGCTTCTCTACTACTTGTAAGCGGTGCCTTTCCTACCCAAGGGGCTCCAGGGGGGAGATCAGATGAGCGATGATATAGAGAGGTTGAAGGCCGAGCGGAACCAGATAGCAGCCGAGATAAGGCGCCTCCAGTATAGCATCAGAAGCAAGGTGGAGACGGATCTGGAGGAGGGAGATCCTGCTCTCTATGAACGGGAGAAGAACCTGGCTCTCCTGCGAAATTTGCAGCGAGAACTGGAGGCGGTGGAGTACGCCCTCTCCCTAGCGGAAAGGGGAGTCTATGGCATCTGCGAGAATTGTGGGGAAAGAATCGACCCTGCTCGGCTGAAGGCCATACCCCAAGCCACGCTATGTCTCAAATGCAAAACGGAATTAGAGAGAAAGAGGCGGATATGATTTCTCGCCCACCCCATGGAGCAGAATTCTCCATTACCAGCAAGGCTACCCCATGGGATAGCGCCCAAAGCATATCATCCCCTGCGAGAAAGGCTCTTCTCTAATAGCCGAGATTGTTGAAAAACACCTCCTCGTTTAGCAGAGTGGGAAAGAAGTTGATGTGCAGTGTGTCTTCCTGCCTTGTGTCCCTACAATCGTTCAAATTCTAACAGTCTGCGGGAGAAATTGTCGATTGCCAAAGGATCTATCCCACTTTTTCAACAGTCTCAATAGCCACCGTTTGATTTTTCGGCACTATTACCCTATAATATGTGGTGTGCTCTTTGGGCGCTCAATGACGATATCTGCCCAAGCCGATGGAAGGGGCTTTTTTTACGCCTATACGTAAAGTATCCCTGTGGGAAAGGAGGATAGATGGCCGAGTTAACAGAGATCCGCTGGCATGGCCGCGGCGGCCAAGGTGTAGTCACGGCTGGCAAGATGCTGGCTGATCTGGCCTTGGACAGCGGTCAATATTTCCAAGCCTTTCCGGACTACGGCCCAGAGCGGGCAGGGGCCCCGGTGCGGGCCTTCACTCGCCTGAGCAGGGAGCCCATCGATATCCATTCCCAGATCCAAGAACCGGATGTGGTCCTGGTCCTGGACCCCACTCTCATAGGCAGCGTGAACATCGCCGAAGGGTTAAAGGAAGAGGGTGTCCTCATCCTAAATACAGAAGAACCCCCTGCCGAGATCCGAGAGCGGTTGGGGTTCAAGAGGGGAAAGGTCTTCACCGTCAACGCTACCCGCATCGCTATGGATACCTTAGGGCGGGAGATCACCAACACCCCCATGCTGGGGGCTCTGGTCAAGGCTACGGGCTTCGTAGCCCTGGAAGATCTGATAGAGAAGACTCGCGAGAGGTTCGGCCACAAGTTCGGCTCGCGAGTAACGGAACAGAACGTGGAGGCCATTAAGCGGGCCTATCGCGAAGTAAGGGAGGGATAAAGTGGTCGATCTGGAAGCGGGATGGCGGGAGATACCTGAAGGGGGCCTGATCGTAGAGGCGGGCAACGCGGTAGAATATATCACCGGTGCCTGGCGGGCCCAGCGCCCGGTCCTCGATCTGGAGAAGTGCACCCACTGCTTATTTTGTTGGATCCATTGCCCCGACTGTTCCATCCTCGTCGAAGAGGAGAAGATGAAAGGCTTCGACCTGGACCATTGCAAAGGTTGTGGCATCTGTGCCCAGGTCTGCCCGGTCGAGGCGATCACTATGGTCAAGGAAACCGAATAACCCTCTATAGGGAGGAGATATGGGCAGATATATGGCTTTGGACGGCAACTCGGCCACCGCAGAAGCGATGCGCCAGATTAACCCCGATGTGCTGGCCGCTTACCCCATCACCCCTCAGACCTCCATAGTCCAAACCTTCTCTGAGTTCGTGGCTGATGGGTTGGTGGATACGGAGTTCATCACTGTAGAGAGCGAACATAGCGCCATGAGCGCTTGCATCGGCGCTTCGGCGGCCGGCGGCCGCGTGATGACCGCCACCTCCTCAGCGGGGCTGGCTTTCATGTGGGAGGTGCTCTATGTCGCCGCCTCTACCAGGCTCCCCATCGTCATGCCGGTGGTGAACCGCGCCCTTTCCGCCCCCATCAACATCCATTGTGATCACTCCGACTCCATGGGGGCACGAGATGCGGGCTGGATACAACTCTTCTCCGAGAACGCCCAGGAGGCTTATGACAACACCATTCAGGCGGTGCGGATCGCTGAGAGAGAGGAGGTACGTCTCCCGGTGATGGTGATGTCGGACGGCTTCATCACCAGCCACGCCGTGGAGCGGGTAGAGATAGAGGAGGATGAAGCGGTCAAGCGATTCATCGGTCCTTTTCAACCGACCTACCCCCTCTTAGATATCGATAACCCGGTCACCTATGGCCCCTTGGACTTCTACGACTTCTATATGGAGCATAAGAAACAACAAGCGGAGGCTATAAAGCGGGCCAAAGAGATGGTGATAGAGGTAGGGGAAGAGTTCGGCAAAACCTTCGGCCGCCCCTACGGCCTGTTAGAAGGGTATAGGCTGGAAGATGCAGAGGTAGCGGTAGCGGTCCTCTCCTCCACGGCGGGAACGGCCAGAGGCGTGGTGGACGATCTGCGGGGGCGGGGGATAAAAGCGGGCTTACTCAAACCTCGCTGCTTTCGGCCCTTCCCCAGCCAAGAGATAGTGGAAGCCTTAAGAGATAAAGCCGTGGTGGGAGTGATGGACCGCTCCGACTCCTTCGGCGCTTTGGGTGGGCCCCTCTTCATGGAGATCTGTGCCGCCTTGCAGGTTCAAGGTGTGAGGACCAGGGTGGTTGATTACATCTTCGGCCTCGGCGGCCGGGATACCACCCCTGATCAGATCGAGAGTGTCTTCTGCGATCTTTTGCAAATCGCCGAAACAGACAAGATCGAACGCCTAGTTAACTGGCTGGGCGTGAGGGAAGGCAAACAAGAAGTCGTTACCGCGGCCTAAGATTTAGAGGAGAAAAAGATGGCTACAGCGCTTAAGTTGAAAGAACTTTCCAAGAGAGAAGAGCGGCTGGCTCCCGGTCATCGCCTCTGCGCGGGGTGTGCCGCTCCCACCATCGTTCGCCAGGTGCTTTTGGCTATCGATGAACCGGTCATCGTGGCCACGGCCACCGGTTGCCTAGAGGTGAGCACTACCATCTACCCCTACACCGCCTGGCGAATCCCCTGGATCCATAACGCCTTCGAGAACGCCGCTTCCACCCTGAGCGGCATAGAGACCATGTACCGCTCCCTGGTGAAACAGGGAAAGATGAAAGAGCGGGATATAAAGTTCGTGGCCTTTGGCGGGGATGGGGGCACCTATGACATCGGCATCCAGGCCCTTTCGGGGGCCTTGGAGCGGGGGCACAGGCTTCTCTACATCTGCTACGATAACCAGGCCTATATGAACACCGGCATCCAACGGTCTGGGGCCACCCCCCATGGCGCTTGGACCACCACCTCGCCAGCGGGGAAGGTTATCCCTGGCAAGCCCCAATATCGCAAGGACCTCACCGCCATCGTGGCCGCCCACGGTATCCCCTACGTCGCCCAGGCCTCTCCCCATCGGTGGAGGGATCTGATGCAGAAGGTGCGCAAAGGGGTGGCGGCCGAAGGGCCGGCCTTCATCGATGTTCTCTCCTCCTGCAACCGAGGCTGGCGCCACCCCACCAATATGACCATGGAAGTGTTGCGCCTGGCAGTGGATACCTGCTTCTGGCCCCTCTACGAGGTGGAGAGAGGAGAGTGGAAACTGACCTACCGGCCCAAGGAGAAACTCCCCATCGAGGAGTTCTTGAAACCCCAAGGCCGTTTCCGCCACCTCTTCAAGGAAGAAAATAAACATATCATAGAGGAACTCCAAGCCGAGGTGGATCGGCGGTGGGAGGCGCTCCTCAAGCGCACCGGGAAAGCCTGAGAGGAAAGGGCAGCGGAAACCAGTCCGCTGCCTTTTAATAAAGGAGGGCAAGATGCCAGTTTTGGAGTCCACTCACCCCCTTATCAAGCATAAGATGACCCTCCTGCGGGACAAGAATACCGAGCCCAAGAAGTTCCGGGAACTGATCAGGGAGATATCGAGCCTCCTGGCCTACGAGGCTACGGCGGACCTGGGACTCCAGGAGGTGGAGGTCACCACCCCTCTGGCCCCAGCCAAGGGGTACCAGTTGACCGAGAAGATCGGGCTAGTGCCCATCCTCCGCGCCGGGCTGGGGATGGTGGAGGGGATCTGGGAGATGATGCCCTCGGCGGAGGTATGGCATATCGGCCTCTACCGAGATCATAGGACCCTAGAGCCGGTAGAGTATTATAGTAAACTCCCCGTCCACCCTACAGTGCAGGTCTGCTTAATTCTCGACCCTATGCTAGCCACCGGGGGCTCGGCGGTGGCCACGGTAGATATCTTGAAGAAGTGGGGGGCCAAGCGGATCAAATTCGTGGGTGTCATCGCTGCCCCTGAGGGGGTGAAAAGGCTTACTGAGGCCCATCCAGATGTGGATATCCACATCGCGGCCATCGACGACCACCTGACGGGTGAGCCAGTGAAGCCGGGGGACCCCCCAGCGGGCTACATCGTCCCCGGACTGGGGGACGCCGGGGACAGGCAGTTCGGGACGGGGTAATTAGATGAGTGCCAAGATACGCCCCACCTGGGACGAATATTTTATGGGGATAGCCCGGCAAGTGGCCCAAAGGTCAACCTGTCCCCGGGCCTCGGTGGGGGCGGTAATCGTCAGAGAGCGTCGCATCCTCACCACAGGCTATAACGGCGCTCCAGAGGGGTTGCCTCACTGCCTGGAGGCGGGTTGCATCATCGAAGACGACCACTGCCAGAGGAGCCTCCACGCCGAGCAGAACGCCATCCTGCAAGCGGCTTTTCATGGCGTCTCCATCGCCGGGGGTACCATGTATGTCACCCACCAGCCTTGCAACACCTGCGCCAAGATGATCATCAATGCGGGCCTGAAGAGGGTGATCTACGCCGGGGAGTATCCCGATGAACTAGCCCGCAACTTCCTGGCTGAGGCAGGGGTGGAACTGGCTCGCTTCTCGAACCCTTGATAGAAGAAACCGAGCACCCTAGAATGAGGGCAACCCCCAAAGGTTGCCCTTTCTTACGGTAGATAGAAAGGTAGATCGTGCTCTATCTGACCATCTTCGTCGTGCCTCTGCTCTTGGCTCTCTTTTTGACTCCCTTGGTGGAGAGAGTGGCGCGGCGCTTTGGCTTCTTAGACTACCCTCGTGAGCCCAGGCATTTGCACGAGGCGCCAACGCCAAAATTAGGGGGAGTAGCGCTCTTTGTCCCCTTCCTGATCGCCATAGGGCTCTCTTTGATCCTACTGCCCCTAACCCTCGAGGCTCGCCTCGACTTGCCCCACGAACTCCGGCGCTTGGCCGGGGTGATAGTCGGCTCTCTGGTGGTGCTTTTGGTAGGCATCTACGATGATAAGCGGGAACTCTCGCCCTGGCCCCAACTCCTGGCTCAGTTCCTGGCCGCAGGGGTGGCCATCCTCTCCGGCACCGTCATCTACGAGATCGCCAGCCCCTTCGGAGGCCTCATCCGCTTCCCCACCTGGTTCGCCATCGCTTTCACCCTCTTCTGGCTCCTGGGGATGATGAACACCGTTAATTGGCTAGATGGCCTAGACGGCCTAGCGGCGGGGATCACGGTGATCGCCTCCCTCATCTTCTTTGTCCATAGCAATCGTCTGGGCCAGGTGAGCATCGCCCTCCTCCCCCTAGCCTTGGCCGGCTGCGCCTTGGGGTTCCTCCCCTACAACTTCTACCCCGCTCGGCTATTCATGGGCACCTCAGGAGCCCTCTTTCTGGGCTTCGCTCTAGGCACCCTTTCCATCATCGGTGGGGCTAAAGCAGCCACGGCGCTTTTGGTTTTGGGGATCCCCATCTTGGACGTGGCCTGGCAGATCGTGAACCGCCTCCGGCAGCGTCGTTCGCCCTTGCGCGGCGACAGGGGACACCTCCACCACCGCCTGCTGGATATGGGGATCTCCCACCGTCGGGTGGTTCTTCTCTTCTACCTCCTCTGCGCCTCCTTCGGCGGACTGGCTCTGCTTCTCCCCCCGGGTCTATACAAACTTTATGCCCTCCTCGTCCTGGGGGTTGTGGCGGTTATCGTTCTCTTCCTCGCCGCCCGAGAGAGCCAACCTCCTGATTAGTCCACCTATACTCTACCTCTTCTCCTCGCATGGCTCCCCCCAGCCGCTCCAAAGGGTAGATGACCTCCGCTGGGATGCGGGGCACGAAGCCCACCGGGGCGGAGAGTAGTACCACCAGGCCGCCGAAGAGGAAAACCGGAGGCCACCCTTGGAGATCCGCCTCGCTGGGCAGCATCCCGTTGCTCACCGAGAATACTCACTTTCTCCTGCACATCTATCCCTTCTGCTACGTCCCCTGCAACGAGAAGAGGGATGAAAGACTTTGTCCCTCATCCCCATACCCTAACACAATCAACCACCTATCTCCCTAAGTGGTGGGCTAGAACAACCACTCTACAAGAGTAACCCACTCTCTTCTCAACCACCTTCTCTCTTGGAACCCGACCACCTGCTCTCATTCCGCTCCTTATAGTATAAGCCCAATAGTACCCGGGCCAATTTTCTTGAGTCATGGCGCCAAGGGTTCTCTCCATCCACCACGTCTGCGGCAACCACTCGGAGTTCCTGGGCGGGATGTATCTGGGGAGAGACGATCTCGATGGTCAGATGGGAGGGGAACGGGACCTCCAAATTATCGTTTAGGAGCACATGATCGAAGACTCTCCCTACGTGCTGTTCCAGCGCCTTTATGTGGTCACCAGCGGTGAAATGGTCCGTCTCCCCTTTCTGGGTGGCCACGTTACAGACATACACCTTCAGGGCCCGAGAGGCTCGCAAAGCCTCAACGATGCCCGGGACAAGCAAATTGGGAAGGACACTAGTATAAAGGCTCCCCGGCCCGGCCACTATAAGATCCGCATCGAGGATCGCCTTCACCGCTCCCGGGTAAGCGGGAGCTCCGCCGGGAACCAGATATACCCGCTCAATAGGCTTCCCGGCCTTGGGTATCTGGGACTCACCCTCCACCCGCATCACCCCTTCGGCTTCCTCTTCACCCAGGTCAGCACAGAGAGTCACGTTCTCCAGGGTGGAGGGGAAGATCTGCCCCCGAATGGCCAACACTCGCCCCGATTCCAGGATAGCCCGCTCGAAGTTCCCGGTCACCCCAGCCATAGCGGCGATGAAGAGGTTGCCGAAACTGTGGCCGTTGAGACCCCTCCCTTCGCTGAAACGGTACTGAAACAGTTGCGTGGTTAACGATTCCGCATCGGCCAGGGCGGCGATGCAGTTCCTGAAGTCGCCAGGGGGCAGGACCCCCAATTCTCGCCGCAGGCGGCCGGAACTCCCCCCATCATCGGCCACGGTGACGATAGCGGTGATGTTCTCCGTATACTCTTTCATCCCCCTGAGCAGCGTGGAGAGCCCCGTCCCCCCGCCGATAGCCACCACTTTGGGACCTCGGCTCCGGTGCCTGTGTCGGTAGATGATATCCACTAGGTGGCTGTCTCCAGGAGAACGGAAGGCGGAGAGGAGAGACCTGTTCAACTGTACGATAGCCATGACTACCGCAGTTAGGCCCAGCACCCCAAAGAGAAGAGCCCGTCCAGGACGGGGGATGAACTGTAAGGTGAGATAATAGAAGATGGGGGGGAAAATCCAAGTGCGGTAAATCTCAACTAAGATATACCCTACCCCCAGGCTGAGAACGGTAATCCCTCCCAAGAGGAGAAGGAGCCACCGCTTCACATGCATACCGGGCAAGAGCCACTTCAGGGCAGAGCCGTACTTAGGTCTAAACCGTACCATCCACTCCCTCATGGCTTTAATTATAGTTCACTCCAACCGCCTAGTCAACGGTACTAAAGTGGTGGCTAGACCAGTACCACCTCCGCTCCCGTCTCCACCTCTATCTCCCGGGCGAAGGCCCGGATCGCCTCTTCTCGGAAGACCCCTCCCTCGGCGGGAAGACCCAAGACCACGGTATCCACTCCCAACTCCTTCGCCGCCGCCTTGATCTCCTCCCGGGTTTTCCCCTCTCGAATGACGACCTGAACTTCTAGACCCTTTTCTCGAGCGCGCTCCTGAGCCATAGCCAGGAGGAACGCACCCAGTTTCTCCACGCTGCTCTCCGCATCAATCACCATAGGCGCCGCGATCTTATCCAGGAAACTTATATCCACCACATAGAGGAAGATTAGTTCATCGCCCCGCTTTTTGGCCAACTTGATAGCCTCATCCTGGGTTCGCCAACTATCCTCCCCTCCCCGGGTAGCACAAAGGATCTTGCCCATGATCTTCTCCCTAGAATCTTAGCCAGAAGTAGCGGATGAGAATCCACAGCGTCGGCACCAGGATGGTCACAAAAGTGACAGGCACGCCGACGCGGGAAAAGTCCTCGAACTTGAGCCGGAAGCCGGCCCGGTCCATGATGCCTGCCGCGACGATGTTGGGCGCCGAGCCGATGTAGGTGGCGTTCCCCCCTAGCCCTGCCCCCAGGGCCAGCGCCCAATAGAGGACGTTGTTCTCTGCACCGGGAATCGTCTGCGTCAGGAAGACCGTCACCGGAACGATAGCCGCCGTGAAGGGGATGTTGGCCACTATCGCCGAGAAGATGGCCGAAACCCAGACGATCAACAACGTAGCCAGTAGCAAACTGTCACCGGCTATGCCTTTGACGGACTCGGCGATGAGCTGGATCAGTCCAACTTCCTGGATACCCCCCACCATCATAAAGAGACTCATAAAGAAGACGAGGGTTGTCCAGTCCACCTCGCGCAACATATGGCTCACATCGGGCCGCACCCACAGTAACAGCGCCGTGGAACCCAGGATGGTGACGACGACCGGTGGCATCTGGAACAGGTCACCAACGAAGAATAGGACCAGGGTGGCACCAAAGAGAAGCAGCGACTTGCGCAGCAGGGTTGGGTCGGTGATCCGAGCGTCGGCTTCCAGTTTCGCGATGAGGGCAGCGGAAGGGGGTTTGCTCTCTCGGTCGAACTCTGTTCGGTACAGCCACCGGCTCATCCCCAGCAAGATGATCATACTCATCAGAGCGATGGGGAACATGTTGACCAGAAATTGGTTGAAGCCCAGGCCAACGTAGGATCCGATGATAATGTTGGGTGGCGTGCCGATCAGGGTGGCCGCCCCGCCGATGTTGGAGGCCAGCACCTCAGGCACGACGATGGCTGCCGGGTGGATGTTGAGCACCAACGCGATCTCGATGCTGACCGGCGCCATCAGGAGCATCACCGTCGTGTCGTTCAACACTGTGGACATGAATCCGGTGATGGAGATGAGGATGGCCACGACCAAAAAGGCGTTGCCCCGAGCTAGGCGAAAGGTCTGAAAGGCCAACCACTGAAAAATCCCTGTCTGGCTCGTGACCGCCATGAAGATCATCATCGTCATCAGCAAGAATATGACGTCAAAGTCAATGAAGCTGATGGCCCGGTGGAAGCTGATGATCCAGAAGTCGGAGTTGGAGGTGCCCATGAAGTAGCTCATCCCCAGCATGGCTGCCACACCCACGAGGGCAGCGATCGTTTCGTGTAAGAGGTTGAGCGAGATGAGACCAAAGACCACCATGAAGATGGCTGTGGCAAGGAAAAAGGCGGGGTTGAAGACGCGGGGCAAGACGACGTCAGGGGCGCGAGCGTGGCAGTGATCGCCAGCGCAGGCGAACTCCTGCCGGGCAAAGCCCTGGCGGGTGGTGCGGAAGCCCGGCTTGCTGATCTCGACAGCCACCGTTTCTGCCTCAATCAGCGCTTGGGACAGCGTCAACTCCACGACGTAGAAGCCGTCCGCGTCCGTGTGGGCCACTTCTGTCTCCTCACCGCCGACGAAAACGCGCACCTTTGCCTCATCTACGGCGGCGTCCTGGGTATTGACCACCCGACCAACCAGGGTAAGGGTGGCCGCCTCCTCCCCGGAGGTTGAAGCCCAGGGAAAGACCAAGAGGCCGAGAAGTATGGCTCCGCTGAGAAATCTAGCGCCTTTCATAACGATACAAAATTCTAACAGAGGGGGCTCCCCCTGTCAACGTATGAGCATTGTCATACTTTCAATAGTGTGGTATAATTTTATACGGTAAAAGTGGAAGGTCATAGATCTAAGCATAGGAAGCGAGCGCGTCCAGGCCGGAGTAAGATCGGAGAAGCGATCCTGCTCTGGTTCCTTATGGCCTGCAAACCAGAGGGCATTGCTCCATGAACTAGGCCAGAAGATGGTACCTCAGGCGCTGCACGCTACTGTGCAGCGCCTGATTATTTTTGGGGGGAAAGGAGGTGGCCGATGGAGAGGACTCAGATTGCCAACCTGACAGAACAAGTTCGCCTTTATCTAGAGAGCGATGATCTAGAAGGGGCTATCGCCCTCCTGGAGGCCTTGCGGCCCGCCGACAAGGCTGAAGTATTTGGAGACCTACCCCCTTCCCGCCAGCAACACCTTCTACCTCGTTTGGACGCGGAAGAGTCGGCTGATATCCTCGAAAAACTGGAAGATGAAGAAGTTGCTGAGTTGGCAGGCCAACTGGAGCCCCGCACCCTGAGTCCCATTTTGGACGCTATGGAACCGGACGAGGCCGCAGACCTCTTGGGAGATCTTCCCACCGAGAAGGCCCAGGCCCTTTTGGCTCGCATGAGGGAGGCAGAGGAGGTTAGGCCCTTGCTCCTCCACCCCGATGACACCGCTGGGGGGTTGATGACCTCGGAGTTTCTGGCTCTCAAGCGCAAGATGAGCGCCGGGGAGGCTTTAGAAGCCGTGCGGAGGTGGGCACCAGGGACGGAGGCGGCTCATTACTTATTTGTGGTGGACGCCCGAAACAAATTGTGCGGGGTGGTTAGCCTTCGTCAACTCATCATCGTTGACCCCCTCACTCGCCTCGAAGAGATCATGGACCCTGATGTGATCCAGGTGAAAGTGGGAACCGACAGGGAGGAATGCGCCCAAATTATGGCTAGGTACGACATAACGGCCCTGCCGGTGGTCGATGAAGAGAAGCGGTTGCTTGGCGTTATCAGCATCGATGATATACTGGATGTATTGGAAGAGGAAGCAACTGAGGATATCCAGAGGTTAGGGGGAGCCCAACCTTTGGAGAAGCCTTATCTCGCTACTGGCATCTTCGAGGTATCGAAGAGGCGAATGGGGTGGCTGTTGCTTCTCTTCGTAACCGAGACCTTAACCGGTTCCGTCCTCAGACATTTCAAAGCCCAACTTGATGCCGTGGTAGCCCTAGCCTTTTTCGTGCCCTTGCTCATCGGCACCGGGGGGAACGCAGGCACGCAGACTACGAGCACTATCACCCGAGCCCTGGCTGTGGGCGATATCGAGCCCCGAGATCTATGGAGGGTATTTTGGCATGAGGTACGCACCGGTGCCCTCCTCGGCCTAGCCATGGCGGTTGTGGCCTTCGCACGGGCCCTCACCTGGGGTACGACGCCCACCTTGGCATTGGCAGTTGCTACCGCCATTATGACCATCGTAATCTGGGCCAATAGCCTTGGTTCTCTTCTACCGCTCATCGCCTACAGATTGAGGATAGACCCCGCTGTGGTATCTGGACCAGTGATGAGCACCTTAGTTGACGCCACCGGGCTTTTCATCTATCTTACTATTGCCGGCTTAATGTTAGGAATTTGAAGGAGGTCTCCTTGCCAGAGGTGAAAGTAGATTACAAGAAGGTGCTTCTCTTAACCCTTATGGGCTTTCTTACTCTGGCCCTCCTCCTGAGGCTAGGTGGAACCACAGGCGGCCTGAGCCTCCTACAGAGGGCCGATAGAGGGTTTATCATCCTGGCACTGGCAGCCGAGATGCTCCGTTATCTGGGAGTGGCCCTTTCCACCCAACTAATCGCCCGCTTCTTGGGGCGGAGGATTGAACTTCTGCCCACCGTGGCCGCCACCTTCGCAGGCACCTCCATAAACCGCCTCCTGGCAGCCGGAGGCGTAGGGGGCATGTATGTCCGGTACCGGTACCTGAAGAAAAATGATCTCTCCTTGGGTTCCGTCTCCATTATCTTCCTCTTGCAATATATCGTCAGCGCCTTGGTGCTCTTGGCTGCTTTGATCTTCGGGTTTCTCTACCTGGCCACCCACTTTGGGGTCACCTGGCGGGTGATGGTACCCTCAGCCCTCGTCGTAGCCGCTGTCCTGGGAGGTATAATATACCTGATACGCCTCTATGGAGAGCGGAAGAGGTTGGAGAGGGGGCTGTTCTCCCTCTACCGAAAAATCAGCGGCTTCTGGGGGCGCATCGTCCGTCGGCGCTTCTTTGGCGAAGCCCGTCTGCGAGCGACTGTCAACCGCCTCTACGCCTGCTTGCGGCTGGCCCGAAATAACCCTTTGGGGGTCTTGGCCGCCTTCGCCTTCGGAGCTCTGACTCTCTTCGCCGATATCCTCACCCTCTATTTTGTCTTCTCCGCCCTGGGGTTCAGTATCCACCCTGGCATGGTGGTGTTGGGGTACACGGTGTCCAACTACGCAGGAGCCATCTCCATGCTGCCGGATGGCATTTTGGTCACCGACGGGTCCCTGGCCCTCATCTACACCAGTCTGGCTGTGCCTCAGGAAGCGGCTGCCATGGCTGTCCTCATCTTCCGCCTCATCTCCTATTGGCTGCCCATCCCCCTAGGCTTCTTGGCCCTCTGGATCTTGCGTCGGAGGTCGCTGTTGTGATCGCCTTTCAGCCAAGAAGGTACGGCAAGGATGACCAACGATAAGGTTATCTTGGCGATGGCCTTGATCGTGGCTGGCTCCTTGGTGGCGGCAGCGGTAGTGGGCGCTTTTGCCGGCGGCATCGCTGGCTATCTAGTGGCTCGCTGGGAAGAGCGAGGGCCCTCCCCTACGCCTCTCCCAGAGGAGCGGGGGGAGATACCTTTCCCTGAACCCCTCCCTTTGCCCCACTTGAAGTTGGGGGAGCCAGTGGAAGGGGCTTTGGTCACCAAGGTCGAGCCGGAGAGCCCCGCCGAGGAAGCCGGAATCAAGGTGGGCGACATAATCACCGCCGTGGATGGCCTGGAGATCGATGAAGACCACCCCCTTCGAGATCTGATTTTAGAGCATGGGCCAGGGGAGAAGATAACCTTGACCCTCAACCGCTGGGGGGAGAGCAGAGAGATCCAAGTGACCTTAGGAGAGACCACAGACGAGGAAGGGAAAACTATCCCCTACTTAGGGGTCCACTACTGGCCTATCAAGCGAGGGTCCTTCCGACCCCAACGGTTCGACCTGGGGGCCTACCACAGCCACAACTTAACCTCCTATTCAGGCGCTTGCTAAGACGGATTCGACCTCGCCTTACTAGGGAGTAACTCACAGAGCCCCAACGGATGTGCGGATGCCCTGCCCCCCTGGAGTGCCACGTTCCAGCCCGTGCTGGTACGACTTGGGCCAGGGGGCAGGCAAGGCGTGCCAGCCTGCCTCGCGGGGAGTACAATGTAGCCAAAGAGATAAAGTTCAGGGTTTCCCGTCTATCTGCAAATTGCGGGCAGTACCTGTCGTGAATGGCCTTTTGGCCTGCCTTGTTATATAATGAATAGGCGTGGGGATACCCGCCAGTACCTAAGGCATAGCAAGGGAAGAGGGGTATGGAAATCGGCACGGTGAAGTTGATTGACATAGACGAGGAGATGCGGGGGTCGTATCTCGACTACGCCATGAGCGTGATTGTGGCTCGGGCGCTCCCGGACGCCCGCGATGGGTTGAAACCGGTGCATAGGCGTATCCTCTACGCCATGCACGATATGGGGATGAGGCATAACCGGCCCTATAAGAAGAGCGCCCGCATCGTGGGCGAGGTCCTGGGGAAGTACCACCCTCACGGGGACGCGGCGGTATATGACGCCATGGCCCGCATGGCCCAGGATTTCTCAATGCGCTACCCCCTGGTCGATGGGCAGGGGAACTTCGGCTCCGTGGATGGCGACAGCCCGGCGGCCATGCGGTATACAGAGGCTCGGCTGGCGGAAATCGCCGAAGAGATGCTGGCAGACATAGATAAGGAGACGGTGGATTGGGTGGACAACTTCGACGGCTCGCTAGAGGAGCCGATGGTCCTCCCTTCGAGGTTGCCCAACCTCCTTCTGGCGGGAGCCTCGGGGATAGCGGTGGGGATGGCCACTAACATCCCTCCTCACAACCTGAACGAGATCTGCGACGTCCTCATCTACCTCATCGACCACTACCAGGAGATGGACGACATCGGCCCCGTGGACCTGCTCCAGTTCGTGAAAGGGCCGGACTTCCCCACGGGCGGGCTCATCATCGGAGTGGAGGGGATAAGGGACGCCTTCGCCACGGGGAAGGGGAGGGTGGTGGTGCGGGCCAAGACCCACATTGAGGAGATGCGCGGGGGGAGGTATCGGATAGTGGTGACCGAGCTCCCCTATCAGGTGAATAAGGCGAGGCTGATCGAGCGGATCGCGGCTCTGGTTCGCAATAAGCGGATAAGGGCGATTTCGGATTTGCGGGACGAGAGCGACCGGCGGGGGATGAGCATCGTCATCGAGTTGAAGCGGGGGGCCCAGCCCGACCAACTCCTCAATCAACTCCTCAAATATACGCAGATGCAGAACACCTTCGGGGTGAACATGTTGGCCCTGGTGGATGGGGAGCCGCGTATCCTCACCCTTAAGATGGCGTTGCAACATTACTTGGGCCACCGGCAGGAGGTGGTGACCCGGCGGAGCCATTTCGAATTGGCGAGGGCCAAGGAAAGAGCCCATATCCTGGAGGGGCTGAAGACGGCTCTGGCCAATCTGGATGCGGTGATAAAGACCATTCGGGGCTCTCGGAATGCGGAGACGGCGCGGAATAACCTAGTGAGAGGTTTCAAGTTGACAGAGGCGCAGGCCCAGGCGATCTTGGATATGCAGTTGAGGCGATTGGCGGCGCTGGAGCGGCGGAAGATCGACGAAGAGTACCTGGAGATGATAAAGAAGATCGCCTACTTAGAGGACCTTTTGGCCAACCCGAAGAAGATACTGCATCTCGTTCGGGAGGAACTTGGGAACCTGAAGAAGAGATATGGTGACCCGCGGCGGACTCTGATACTGGCCGATGCGGAGGCGGAGATCAGCGAGGAGGATATGGTTCCTCCCGAGGACATTCTGATATCGATTACCCAGCGAGGGTACATCAAGCGGGTCTCAGCCAGCACCTACAAGCGTCAAAGGCGGGGAGGGAGAGGCGTCCTGGGGATGGGGAGACGGGAGAAGGACACGGTCGAGCACCTCTTTATGGCCGAGAGCCACGACAGCATCCTCTTCTTCACCAACCAGGGGAAGGTTTACCAAGAGAAGGCTTATCAGATGCCCGATGTTACCAGGCAGGCCAGGGGTTTGCCCCTTATCAATCTCATCTCTTTGAGTCCTAAAGAGAAAGTGACGGCGGCCCTGGCGGTCTCCGATTTCGGGCGGGGGAACTATTTGGTGATGGCCTCCAAGAAAGGTAGGGTGAAACGGACCAGCATTGAGCAGTTCGCTTCCGTGCGCGCCAGTGGTCTGATTGCTCTCACCCTGATAGAGGGGGATGAACTGGGTTGGGTGAAACTGACGGAGGGGGGCGAGGAGATAATCTTAGTTACGGAGCGGGGGCAGGCGCTTCGTTTCTCCGGGGAGGATATCCCCTCTATGGGACGGGCGGCGAGTGGGGTGATGGGGATAAAACTGGCCAAGGGCGACCGGGTGGCGGCCATGGATGTGGTGGACCCCAAGGCTGACCTCCTGGTAGTGACAGAGAGGGGCTTCGGGAAGAGGACACCTTTAAGCGAGTACCCCCTTTATAGGCGGTACGCCAAGGGGGTGCGGACGATGGATGTGCGGAGGTTGAAAGATGTGGGGAAGGTTGTGGATGCGCGGGTGGTGAAAGAGGGGGATGAGGTAACCCTCATTTCGGCGGAGGGGATGGTGCTACGTACTACGGTGGACAATATCAGTAGTATGGGGCGAGCCACGCGGGGGGTGAGGATGATGAAACTCAGGGAAGGGGACACGGTGGCCTCCTTGGCCCGGATAAACAACAAGGGGGGGAAGAGGAAAAGGAAATAGGGGT
>JGI24025J20009_10000496_pt1 | contig 30537 bp, 29 predicted proteins | sample Cruoilmetagenom3_FD_20009 | JGI IMG/M metagenome (IMG submission 20009) | reverse complement strand
CGCACGCCAGCTCAACGAGCGCCCCAGAAAGACCTTGCAATATCATACACCGGCAGAGAAGTTTGAGGCCTGTGTTGCAGCGACCCGTTGAAACCACACCCGCAGAGCGGACACCGGCCCAGATGGCAGTGAAGGTCCGCTCACCGCACCGCGACGACCACTTCGGTGCCCCATGATTTGCAGGCCTCGGCCAGCTTGGGGTCGATCTGGCAGTCGGTGATAAAGCGGTCCACCTCGGCCAGCGATCCGATGCGGGCGGGGGCGTGGCGCAGAAATTTCGTATGGTCGGCCACCAGCGTCACATGGCGCGACTGGCGGATGATGGTCTGGGACACGCCCACCTCGGATATATCGAAATCCAGCAGGTCGCCTTCGCTATCCATCGCGGAACAACCGACTATAGCGTGATCGAATTTGAACTGGCGGATCGTGTCTGTGGTCAGGTTGCCGATCAGCCCGCCATCGGACCGGCGCAGGGTGCCGCCTGTCACGATCACCTGCGCCTCGGGGTTGGCGGCCAGAGTGGTGGCGACGTTCATGTTGTTGGTCACCACCATGATATTGCGGTGATTCAGAAGCGCGGCGGCGACCTTTTCGGTCGTGGTGCCGATGTTCAGGAAGATCGAGCAGTCATTTGGCAGAAGCGCCGAACAGGCGCGGGCGATGTCCACCTTGGCGGTCTGGTTCAGGGCGCGCCGGTCCTCGTATCCGATATTGGTGATGCCCGATGGCAGGATGGCGCCGCCATGCACCCGTTCCAGCTTGCCCGTATCAGCCAGTTCGGCCAGATCGCGGCGGATCGTCTGGTGGGTCACGCCGAAATGATCTGCCAGCCCCTCGACGGTGACCTTGCCCGCGCGGCGGGCGATTTCGATGATCTCCGGCTGGCGGAATGTCTGAGCCATTTGTCCTCCTGCATTTGCACTGGGATACATGTGGGGGTCTGCATTCGGCAAGCGGTTTCATCTTCGAGAATTTTCGTTAATGCGCAAGCGGTGGCTATTTTGGCGGCAATAAAGGAAATAAATAAGGGTTATACCGAAAATAAACGAAAATAAAATCTTCACTTCGCGTTCCTCTGTTGGCATGCTCCCCAGGTCAAGGCGGCTATGAGTGGGGAGGCTTGGGTGCCAACCGAGGACAATACGCAGGACATCTGTGATCTGTTCGTCATTGGCGGCGGGATCAACGGTTGCGGGATTGCGCGCGATGCGGCGGGTCGGGGCCTGACCGTGACGCTGGCGGAAATGGGCGACCTTGCCTCGGCCACGTCCTCTGCCTCGACCAAGTTGTTCCATGGCGGGCTGCGTTACCTTGAGTATTTCGAGTTCCGGCTTGTTCGCGAGGCGCTGATCGAGCGGGAAATCCTGCTGCGCGCGATGCCGCATATCGCCTGGCCGATGCGGTTCGTGCTTCCCTATCACAAGGATATGCGGTTCGAGGGGGATACGCCCACCTCGAAACTACTGTGGGTGGTGATGCCGTGGATGCGGGGGCGGCGGCCCGCGTGGCTGGTCCGGCTGGGGCTGTTCCTTTACGACCACATGGGCGGGCGCAAGATCTTGCCGGCCACCACGTTGGTTGACCTGCGTCACGGGCCGGAGGGCGCGCCGCTGAAGGACCGTTTCCGCCACGCCTATGAATATTCCGACTGCTGGGTCGAGGATTCGCGGCTGGTGGTGTTGAACGCCCGCGATGCCGCGGCGCGCGGGGCGCGGATCATGGTGCGGACCAAGGTGCTGAGCGCCGAGCGGACAGATGGCCATTGGGTTGTCACCACGAGGGATGCGGACACCGGCGAGACGCACCAGCACCGCGCGCGGATGCTGGTCAACGCGGCGGGGCCATGGGTTGGCGATGTCCTGCAAAACCAAGTGCATATCAATTCGCGCGAAGGCGTGCGGCTGGTGCGTGGCAGCCACATCGTGACGCGCCGCCTGTATGACCACGACAAGTGCTATTTCTTTCAGGGTACCGACGGGCGCATCATTTTCGCCATTCCTTACGAGGGCGATTTCACCCTGATCGGCACCACCGATGCCGACCATGCGGACCCGTCGGTTCCGCCCGTCTGCTCCGAGGCCGAACAGCAATACCTGCTGGATTTCGCCAACCGCTATTTCAAGGCGCAGATCGGCGCGGAGGATATCGTCTGGACCTATTCGGGCGTGCGGCCGCTGTATGATGACGGGGCCAGTTCGGCCACGGCGGCGACGCGGGATTACACGCTGAAGGTAAATGACGACGGCGCGCCGGTGCTGAATGTCTTTGGCGGCAAGATCACCACCTATCGCCGGCTTGCCGAAAGCGCGATGGCAAGGATAGGCCGCTATCTAACTGTGGAAAAGGGCGACTGGACCGCCGCCGTGCCCCTGCCGGGGGGCGATTTCGCGGTTGCGGGATTTGACGCGCTGGTGGCGCGGCTGGTGGCGGATTACCCGTTTCTGACGCCGTTCCATGCCCGCCGGCTGGCGCGTGCCTATGGGACCGGTGCCTGGGGTGTGCTGGGCCATGCGCAATCGCTGGCCGATCTGGGCGAGGATTTCGGCGCCACCCTGACCGGGGCCGAGGTCACATGGCTGATGCAAAATGAATTCGCCCGCCGCGCCGAGGACGTTGTCTGGCGGCGCAGCAAGCTGGGGCTGCGGATGACATCGGGGCAGATCGAGCATCTGGATGGCTGGATGCGCGCGGGCGGGCAGGTTCAGGCGGGCTAAGGCGCGGGCCGCTTGCGATGCCCGCCGGTTTTGCGTTTGATGGGCCGAACCGGAAAAAGAGGCCACGGATGACCCATATTCTTGCGATTGACCAAGGCACCACATCGACCCGCGCGATCCTGTTCGACGCCGGTTTCAAGGTGGCCGCCACCGCGCAAGAGGAATTCACCCAGCATTTCCCGGCTTCTGGCTGGGTGGAACATGCGGCGGCGGATTTGTGGACCTCGACTGCGGGCACATGCCGCGCGGCGATGGAAAAGGCGGGGCTGCGGGCGGGGGATATTGCCGCCATCGGCATCACCAACCAGCGCGAAACCACCGTTGTATGGGACCGTGCGACTGGCAAGCCGGTGCATAATGCCATCGTCTGGCAGGACCGCCGGACCGCCGATCTGTGCCGTCGCCTGAAGGCGGAGGGGCACGAGGACAAGGTGACCGAAATCACCGGCCTGCTGCTGGACCCGTATTTCAGCGGTACGAAACTGAAATGGATATTGGACAATGTGGACGGCGCGCGCGCACGGGCCGAGGCGGGCGAACTGGCCTTTGGCACCGTCGATAGCTGGCTGGTCTGGAACCTGACCGGCGGCGCGGTCCATGCCACCGATGCCACCAATGCCGCGCGCACTCTGCTATATGACATCAAGGCGGGGGCCTGGTCGGATCATATGTGCGACCTGTTGGATATCCCCCGCGCCCTGCTGCCCGAAGTGCGCGATTGCGCCGCCGATTACGGCGTGACCCGCGCCGACCTGTTCGGCAAGCCGATCCCGATCATGGGTATCGCGGGCGATCAGCAGGCGGCGACCATCGGGCAGGCCTGTTTCAAGCCGGGGATGATGAAATCCACCTATGGCACCGGCTGTTTCGCGCTGCTGAACACGGGCGATGCGCCGGTTCGGTCGCAAAACCGCTTGTTGACGACCATCGCCTATCAGCTGGATGGCAAGCCGACCTATGCGCTGGAAGGGTCTATCTTTATTGCGGGGGCGGTGGTGCAATGGCTGCGCGACGGGCTGAAGATCATCCGCGAGGCGGCGCAAACCCAGCCGCTTGCCGAACGTGCCGACCCGACGCAGGGCTTGGTTCTGGTGCCTGCCTTCACCGGCCTTGGCGCGCCCTATTGGAATGCCGAATGTCGCGGTGCGGTGTTCGGGCTGACCCGCAATTCGGGGCCTGCCGAATTTGCCCTGGCCGCGTTGGAATCGGTGGGCTTTCAGACCCGCGATCTGCTGGAGGCGATGCAGGCCGATTGGGCCGGGGCGGGCGCGACCCTGCGGGTGGATGGCGGCATGAGCGCCTCGGACTGGACGATGCAATTCCTGTCCGACATCACGGGCACGCCGGTGGAACGGCCCGCGATGCTGGAAACCACGGCGATGGGCGCGGCATGGCTGGCGGGGCAGCGGGCGGGGCTTTATCCCGATATGGAAGGGTTCGCCGCCGGCTGGCACGTGGCGCGCCGCTTTGATCCGGCGATGGATGACGCAACGCGCCGCGCCAAATACGGTGCGTGGCGACGCGGGGTCGCTGCGGCGATCCAGTTCGCGGAAGATGCGGGGTAGGGCGGGACGGCTTGCGCTTTGCCCGCGCGGGGCTTATCCCCGCGCCTCACTATCAAGCATGGGGACAAGCCCTTGAGCGGGACCGAAACCAAGACCTTAGCGATTCGTCTGCAAGACGTGCGGTTGACTCTTGGCGGCAAGGCGCTGTTCGACGGGCTGTCGCTGGGTCTGGATGCGCCGCGCGTCGCGGTGATCGGGCGCAATGGCGCCGGAAAAAGCCAGTTGGCGCGGCTGGTTTGCGGGCTGACCGAGGCGGACAGCGGAACCGTGACCGTGGCCGGTGTGGACGTGGCCAAGGACCGCAAGGCGGCGATCGGCACGGTGGGCATCCTGTTCCAGAACCCCGACCACCAGATCATTTTCCCCACCGTGGCCGAGGAAATGGCGTTCGGCCTGACCCAGCAGGGGCACACGCGGGCAGATGCCGCCGCCATGGTGGCCGATATGTTGGCGAAGTTCGAACGTGCCAACTGGACGGACCGCGCCGTGCATACGCTTTCACAGGGGCAGCGGCACCTGGTGTGCCTGATGTCGGTGCTGCTGATGCAGCCGCGCGTGATCGTGCTGGACGAGCCGTTCGCGGGGCTGGACATGGCCACCGTGCTGCGGCTGACCCGATACCTGGATGCGCTGCCGCAGCACCTTGTTCATATCACCCATGATCTGGACAGCATCGCCAGCTATGATCGCGTGATCTGGATGGAAGCGGGCGCGGTGCAGGCCGACGGGACGCCTGACCAGGTGATTCCCGCCTATCGTGACGCCATGACCCGGATGGGAGAGCGCGATGATTTCGCTGACCTCTGACATTCGCACGCCGTGGCACGGCCTGCCCGCGGGGCCGAAACTGCTGGCGCTGTGCCTGTGGACGCTGGCGCTGACATGGGTGCAGGTGGTGCCCGTGGCGCTGGGTGCCTGCGCCGCGGTTGCGGTTTTGTATCTGCCCGGGGGCGTGGCATTCGTGCGGCAGGGGCTGCGGCTGCTGAAACCCTTGTGGGTTTTCGCGGTTCTGGTCGGTGGCTGGCACGTCGTAACGGGAGAGATTGCCCAGGGCGCGGTGATTCTGCTGCGGCTGGCCGCCGCCATTGCGGCCGCCAACCTGGTGACGCTGACCACGCGGCTGGACACGATGCTGGCCGTGGTTGAACGCGCCCTTGCCGTGCTGCGCGTACCACCGCTGTTTCGAAAGCGGCTGGCGCTGGCCGTGGCGCTGGTGATCCGGTTCACGCCCGTTCTGGCGCAAAAGGGCAGCCAATTGGTGCTGGCATGGCGGGCGCGTTCGGCGCGTCGCCCCGGATGGCACCTTATGGTTCCTTTTGCGCTAACGGCCCTTGACGATGCAGAGCGCGTGGCCGATGCCATTCGTGCGCGAGGCGGTGCCTGACACCCACCTTAACAAAAACAGGAAGGAAAACACGTGGAACGGACCATCACCCTTATTGCCCTCTTTGCGGCGCTGATCGCCGCATTGGGGCTTGTCCCGAAATTCGACCTTGCCTCGGGTGTGCCGATCACGGCGCAATCCATGGGCTTTATGCTGGCCGGCACCGTGCTGGGCGCCAAACGCGGGGCGCTGGCCGCCTTGTTGTTCCTTGGCCTTGTCGCGCTGGGCCTGCCTTTGCTGGCCGGTGGCCGTGGCGGTTTGGGCGTCTTTACCGGCCCGACGCTGGGCTTTCTTGTCGGTTTTCCGATCGCGGCCTATGTCACCGGCGCGCTGGCGCAGGGCTGGGCAGCGAAGGGTGGCTTTATCCTGCCCGCGCTGGCGGCCACCGTCGGCGGGATCGTCGTGCTGTATGGCTTTGGAATCGCGGGTTTCGCGGTCGTGACCGGAAAAAGCATTGCCGCATCAACCGCGATCATGGCCGTTTTCATCCCCGGCGATCTGATCAAGGCCGTGTTGACCGGGCTGATCACGCAGGGGCTGCGCAAGGCGCGCCCCGATCTGGTTGTCGCCTGACCATTTCGCCAGACCAATAGAAAACGCCCCCGGCCAAACTGGCGCGGGGGCGTTTTTATGTCCGAAGGCTTGGCCCCGAGATTCGAATTGAGATCAGAATTTCTTGTCTGCGATCCGCATCTGGCGGGCACGGCCCAGAATGGCGTCCTCGATCGCGCGCTGGGTGGAGGCAGAGACGGGGTTGCCGCCGCGGGTCTGCATGGAAACCACAAGCGAGCGTGCCTCCAGCGCGGGGTCCTTGATATAGACCGTCGCGCGATATGCGCGGCCGCCACCCGGCGGGGTGCCATAGCCGGTCACAATCACGCCGGTGAAGGGATCGACCGATTGCACCGGCAGGAAATTCAGCACATCCAGCGAGGCGTTCCACAGGTAGCGGTTCACCGCGACGCTCAGATCCTGATTCTTGCGGTTGAAAATGTCCCAGATCGACGAACCGGTCTTGTTGTTCTCGAGCGGGTTCCCGACATCGGTGCGGTTTTGAAACGCATCAATATCGCCGGGGACCAAAGGTTCGCCTGACACACGGCCCTTGCGACCGCCGCAGGCGGCAACTGTTGCCACCAGAAGGCCCATCAGGACCAGTTTGGATATACGATTGGTTTTCATCGTGCCGCCCGAACTGCTTTTATTCATGTTCTGTCCTACCCAACGCATACAGTCGGGGCAAGGACTTATCCGTGCGCACCGCCTACGCGCGCCCCACGCGTGCGTGTATTTACGCGGTGATGCGCCTGCCTGGGCGCTTTGGGGGACTGTGGCAGACTTGCACCATAAATCACCACAATCCACGGCTACCCGTTCGTCATGCTTGAAACCCCCCCCTGAAAAGAGCGAAAGACTTGCCATACCCAACGCGGATTCCCCGTCTTGGGGCGCATGAATGAAATTCGAGGGAAAAACCATGAAAAAGATTCTCTTCGCTACGACTGCTCTCGTCGCCACCGCTGGTGTTGCAGCTGCAGACGTCACCTTCGGCGGTTACGCTCGCTGGGGTATGGAATACAACGACGCTCGCGCAGACGAGAAGACCCGCATGGAGTCGCGCTTCCGTCTGATCGTCACCGCGTCGACCGAAACCGATTCGGGCCTGACCTTCGGTGCACAAACCCGCATGCAGCTGGACGAAAACGAATCGTCCTACGATACCTTGGGTGGCGGCACCGGCGGCTTCAACAACGTGCGTTTCTGGGTTGCCACCGGCGGTCTGGAAGTGTCCATGGGCCACGTCCAAGGCGCGTTTGAATACATGCCCGGCATCTACGATGGCTCCATTGGTCTGACCGGCCTGGGCTATGCCAACATTGTCGACAACTACGGTCGTGACACCTACACCTCCGGCGGACAAGGCCGTCAAGGCGTAGACATCAAATACTCCATGGGTGCATTCTCCGCATGGTTGTCGCACTCCTACGCCCAAACCACCTACGGTGTGAACGGCGCAACCGAGCGTACCGCTCTGTGGCTGGCATACTCGGCAGGCAACTACACCGTTGCAGTCGCCGGTCAAGACTCCGACGTTGTTGGCGACACCGAGTGGGCTCTGACCGCAGCCGGCACCTTCGGCCCCGCAACCGTGACCCTGCAAGCTGCCGACAACGACGGCGACATGAAGTACGGTCTGGCTCTGGGCTACAAAGTTGGTTCCGCAACCACCATCAACGCCTATGTCAACCACGACGAGGCTCTGAACCTGGCAACCGGTGGCGAAAACTACGGTCTCGGTGTTGTTCACAACCTCGGCGGTGGCGCGTCCATCCGCGGTGGTGTTGTGTCGGTGAACGAAGTGACCCGCGCCGACCTGGGTGTTCAGTTCTCCTTCTAATAGAAGCAGAATACCTAAAAGAGGGGCAGGACTTCGGTCCTGCCCTTTCTTTTTGTGCGGCAGGGTTTTGCAGGTATGAAAAAAAGGGGCCGTGCATGGCCCCTTTTTCGTTCCCAGAAAGGTTCGGTCAGTCCAGATCGGGCCAAAGCGCCGGGTCCAGCCCATTGCGCAGCTGTTTCAGCGCGTCGGCATGGGCACGCCAGCCCCCGACAGACCGTTTATGCACCCCTTCACGCACCTGGTTGACGCTGGCGGTCAGCACCTGCGCGGTGTTCTTTTCCGGCGCGGCCATATCCGGCACCCAATCCAGCCCCGCAGCCATTGCCATGCGTTTCGACTGCCCTTCGGGGTCGGCGACCACCTGTTCATAGTCGATATGGGTGATCCGGTCGCCGAACAGCGCCTGCCAATGCGCCATGCAGCGGGCGTATAGGTTGATATACCGCGCCATCTGCGCCTGATCGCAAGTATAGGCCATCGCAGGTGCGGAAAACCATGTGCGCCACATCGACAAGGCCACATCGCGCGGATCGCGGCGGATATGCAGAATGGCGGCGTTGGGGAAGGCGGCCAGCAGCGGGCCGATATACATGAAATTCGACGGCATCTTATCGACAAACGCCTGCGTGCCTTCGGGCATCGGGGGCAGGGCGGTGCGGTAGTGTGCGGCAAAGGTTTGGGCACCGAAGGGCGCGTCGGTGTCATGCATCAGCCGGCCGGCAAAGGGCAATTCCCCTGCCCCGAAAACGGATGGGTGGGCCGAGAGCATCTGCTCGACCAGTGTCGTGCCCGAACGCGGCAGGCCCAGAACGAAAACCGGGCGCGGATCGGCGGGCGAGGCTGCGGGCGTGTTCGTATCGGGGCACAAAGCCATGGCTTTTTCCGCCATCGCCGCCGCCTGATCTGTCACCGCGCGGGCAGGCGCGGCAAAGGCTGCATTCCCGGCGGCAAAGGCGCTGTCCGACCCCGACAGATCGCCCGATTTCAGCAAAAGGTGCCCCATGGCGATGCCCAGCAAGCCAGCCTCGGCGCTGTTCTTGCGGGTGACTTTTAGCGCGGCCGATACTTGCGCGATCAGCGCGGCGCGGTCGTTTGCTTCATGCATCAGTGCCAGTTCCAGAAGCGCCTCGGAGTGGCCGGGGGCCAGGTTCAGCAGACGGCGATAGGTGGCGCGTGCATCGTCCTTGCGGCCAAATTCGTTCTGCATCACGGCCAGCCGCTGCACGGCGATCACATGCCGGGGGTTCAGCGACACGGCCTTTTCCACGGCCTCCAGCGCCTCTTGCGGGCGGTGCAGCCGGTCCAGCACGATGGACAGGTTCGACAGGCAATCGGGCGCGTTCGGGTCTATGGCCAGCGCGGATTCGTAATCTGCCAGCGCCTGGGCCTCGCGCCCCTGTTCGAACCGCGTCACGCCGCGCAGGTTCAGCGCGTTGGCCATGCGCGGGTTTTCTTGCAGCGCCAGGTCCAACGATGCCTCGGCCTTGTGTGGTTGCCCCTCGCCCAGCCATGACAGGGCCTCCAGAAACCACAGCGCGGCCTTGTCCTTGCGTTTTGTTAGCATCTTGGCAATCAAGTCGCGGGCGATCTTGCCTTGGCCGGTGTTGATCAGCGCCTTCAACAGGTTGCCTTGGATATCGGGGTTTTGCGGGGTCAGGCGCAGCGCCTTGCGAAACCACTGCGCCGCCTCGCGCTCGTCGCCCGATTGGGCCAGCGCCATGCCAGCCAGGTTGAAAAAGAACGCCTCGGACGGGTAGGCCTTGGCCGCGCCGCGCGCGGTCTTGAACGCGGCTTTGAACTGACCGCCGTTCAGCTGCCCCATGATCCGGTCTGCAAGAACCTGCGGATGTTCTGCCATAATCGCCCCTTTGAATGCTGCGTTGAAACTATCGCCGCTGCCGCGCCCCTTCAATCGCAAAGCCCCCTTTTCATTCCCGCGCTAAGGGTGTTTTCTGCACTGCAACAAAGCCGGAGGAACCATGTCCCTGACCGAGATCCAATCCCGCATTTCCGAAGCCTGCGCAAATGCCGGGCGCAACCCGGACGAGGTCACGCTGATCGCCGTGTCAAAGGTGCAGCCGAACGAGCGCGTGGCGGCCGTTCTGGCCGAAGGGCACCGCTGTTTCGGTGAAAACCGCGTGCAAGAGGCCGCAGGCAAATGGCCGGATTTCCAGGAAGAATTCGGGCGCGTTGAATTGCACCTGATCGGGCCGCTGCAAACCAACAAGGCGCGCCAGGCGATAGATCTGTTCGATGTGATCCATTCCGTTGATCGGCCCAAGCTGGCTCATACGCTGGCCCGCCTGCGCAAAGAGACCGGCCATTGCCCTGATCTGTTCATCCAGGTGAACACCGGCGAAGAGGACCAAAAAGCAGGCGTCATGCCCGCCGATGCGGATGCGTTCATTGCCGAGTGCCGCGATTTAAACCTGCCGGTGATCGGGCTGATGTGCATCCCCCCCGCCGACGAGGAGCCCAGCCTGCATTTCGCGCTACTGGCCAAGATCGCAAAGCGCAACGGGCTGGAAAAATTGTCGATGGGGATGTCCGGCGACTTTGAAACCGCCATCGCGCAGGGGGCGACCCATGTGCGCGTGGGCTCTGCCATCTTTGGCGCGCGCGAGTATGATCACTGAATGAAAAAGGCGCGGTGAATGTTCCGCCGCGCCCTTTCACTGTTCTGCAAATACCTGCCCCGCCTCAGGTCGGGCCGAGCCCCTGCGGCTTGCCCACCACCACGAATGTCAACTGCGCGGGGTCCAGAAGGCGCTGCGCGACGCGGGTGATGTCGGCCATTGTCACGGCCTCGATCATGGCGTTGCGGTTCGACACGTAATCCGGCGTCAGCCCCATCATTTGCATCGACACAAGGATATTCGCAATCGGCCCATTGCCATCGAAACGCAGCGGGTAGGCACCGGTCATATAGGTCTTGGCGTCGTTCAGCTCTGCCTCGGTCACGCCATCACGGGCGCGCTGCCATTCGGCGCGGATCACCTTGATCGCTTCGGCAACGGATTCGTTGCCCGAGGCCACCGAGCCGGCCCAGAAATCCGCTAGGTCGCGGTCGGCTAGATAGGTGTAGATGCCATAGGTCAGCCCGCGTTTTTCGCGCACTTCCTGCATCAGACGCGATTCGAACGACCCGCCGCCAAGGATCTGGTTCAGAACGTAGGCGGGGAAAAAGTCGGGGTCGGTCATGTCCACGCCGGGCTGGCCGAAAACCACGACCGATTGCGGCGTGTCGAAATCGGTGACATGGGTGCCGCCGGGGAAAACCGGGTCGGCCGCGGGCGGCATGGGCGCGCCGGTTTCGGGCAGGTCCAGCAGCAGCGTATCAAGCAGTTTGCCCAGCTGTTCGGCGGTGATATCGCCCACCGCGCCGACATATAGCCTGTCGCGGGCCAGCGCGCCGTGATGCGCGGCCACGATATCGTCGCGGGTCAGGGCGGTGACGGAATCAATCGTGCCATCCTGCGACGCGCCATAGGGGTGGGTGCCGAACACCAGCTTGTCAAAGGCGCGGCTGGCAATGGATTGCGGATCGGTCACATCCTGCCGCAGACCAGACAGAACCTGCGCGCGCACCCGTTCCACCGCGTCGGCATCGAAACGCGGCTCGATCAGCGAGGCGCGCAGATGCGCAATTGCCTGGTCGCGGTTTTCGGTCAGGAACTTGGCCGAAACAGAAACCGCATCATCGCTGGACCCATATCCGAAAGAGGCGGCCAGCTCCTCGCTTCGCTTGGCAAAGGCGCGGGCATCCATATCGGCTGCGCCCTCTTCCAGCAGGCCGACCATCAGGTTGGTCGCGCCGCGTTTGCCCGGGGCATCGAGCGACCCGCCGCCACGGAACCGCAGTTCCAGCGCGGTGAAGGGAATGGTGTGATCCTCGACCAGCCAGGCATTGATTCCGCCGGGGGAGGTGACCTGCTTGATCTCGATCTCTGCCATGGCGGGCAGGGCGATCAGGGTGGCCCAAAGGGTGATGACAAGGCGGATCATTGCGACACCTCCACGGGTTGGGCCGCGTCGGCCATCAGCCAGCCCGTGACCGAGCGGTCGCGGTTGAACAGATCGCGCGCGGCGGCCATGATGTCATCTACTGTCACGGCCTGAAGCACATCGGGCCATGCCTGCACATCGGCCACGGTCAGCCCCTGGGTCAGCGCACGGCCATAGCGGTTGGCGATGCTTTCCACGTCGTCGCGGGCGTAGATCTGGCTGGCTTTCAGCTGCATCTTGATGCGGGCAAGCTGTTCTTCGTCCACGCCATTTTCCAGAAACTCGGCAATGACGGCATCCATCGCGTCCTCTGCCTCTTGCAGGCTGACGCCGGGTTTCGGCACCACGTACAGATCGAAGGTCGTGTCATCCAACGCCCCCGCGCCATAGCCCGCGCCGGCATAGACGACCATCTGCTTGTCGAATTGCAGCCGTTCGTTCAGCAGACTGGTTTGCCCGCCACCCAGGATTTCAGACAGCAGCACCAGCGCTGCGGCCTTTTCCTGTGCGCCACTGTCGCGTGCGGGTGCCAGGTAAGAGCGATTGACCCAAGGCTGCGCCACGCGCGGATCGCGGAAGATCATGCGCCGTTCGGCGGTTTGCGGTGGCTCGATCGCGCGGATGCGTTCGGGCAGGTCGGGGTTGGCGGGAATCACGCCATAGTATTTTTCGGCAAGGGTTTTCACCTCGTCCGGGGTGACATCGCCCGCCACGATCAGTATCGCGTTATTGGGCGAATAATAGGTGCCGTAATAGGAGAGCGCGTCGTCAAGCGAGAGGCTTTCCATCTCGTGCCGCCAGCCGATGATCGGCACGCCGTAGCGGTGGTTGAGGTATTGAACGGCACCTTTTTGTTCGCGGAACAGGGCCGAGGGGTTATTATCGACCCGCTGGTTACGCTCTTCCAGAATGACATTGCGTTCGGTCTCGATGTCGCCCTCGTCTAGGCGCAGGTTGACCATGCGGTCGCTTTCCATCTTCATCATCAGTTCCAGACGGTCGGCTGCAACCCTTTGATAATAGGCGGTATAGTCGTAACTGGTGAAGGCATTATCATTGCCGCCATTGCGCGCGACCGTGGCGGAAAATTCGCCCGGTTCCAGCGTGTCGGTGCCCTTGAACAGCAGGTGTTCCAGGAAATGCGCGACGCCCGACACGCCCGGCGTTTCATCGGCAGAGCCGGAGCGATACCAGGCCATATGGACCGCCACCGGGGCGCGGTGATCTTCGATCACGACGACCTCCATCCCGTTGTCCAGTTTGAAATCGGTGACCGAGTCATCGGCAAATGCATTTAGCGGGGCGAACAGCAGCGCCGCCGCAAGCGCGAGAAATCGGGTCATGGGGTTCCTCCAGATCAGCCGGTATTTGGCCTTCAACATATGAGCGTATGGTTAACGATCAACCATTCGCTGCACGCGGACGCTCAACCCTGCGTGATCTTACTGCTGCGGAGGGGCCGAGGGCGTCTGCGCACCGGCGCGACGCCATGCTTCGAGCGTGGGATAGGTTTTCAGCTGTTCACGCTTGTAGGCATCGTTGTAGCGGTCCACGCGCACGATACGAATCTTGGTGAACCGCGAGGCGCGGCGGCGGAAATCCTCGTCTTCCTTGGCAAGGGTTTCGCGGATGCCCGGCTGCACGCCGTTGCGGCTGGCATATTGAACCAGCGCGCCGTCGGATACGGGCACGCCTGCACCCGGTTCGAGCGCCGATGCCTTGCCGCCAAGCGCCACGACCGCGTCACCCTTGGGGTTCACATCGGTCAGGTTCTTGCCGCCCGGTGTGGGCGCGGGCAATGCGGCGTAAGATGCCGGTTCTGCCAGAGGTTTCGAAGGCAGCACCATGAATTCATCCGGCCCTCCAGTAAAGCTGCGCAAATCACGCATGGCGATGTCACGATCGGCCCCGCAGGCCGAAAGCCCCAGGATTGCCAGCATTGCTGCACCAATCATACGCATCCTACATCCCTCCGGATCGTTCCGACCCTTTACTAACCCAAACAGATCGCCCCGTCACGCGGGCTTTTTTTCACCGGCGAAAAGCACCAGCCCGGTGGCCCCGGCAAAGACCGCGATATCGGCGATGTTGAAGGCATAGGGGTTGTCGAAACCGCAACATCCCATGTTGATGAAATCGGCAACGGCGCCGTAAAGCAGCCGGTCCACCACGTTGCCGATGGCCCCGCCCACCAGCAATCCGGCGGAAATATAGCCCATGCGCCCGGTCGGTTCCTTGCGAATCCACCAGACCACGGCGGCAGAGATCACAAGCGCGGTCAGGATCAATGCCCAGCGCGTCAACGGCGCGTCGCCGGACAAAAAGCCGAAGTTGATGCCGTAATTCCACGCCATGCGCAGGTTGAAATAGGGCGGGATCACGTCGATCTCGCCCAGATTGCGCAGGTTCAGGATATGGACCACGAGATATTTGCTGGCCTGATCGGCCAGGAAGGTCCAGAACCCCACCCAGAATACCAGCTTCATCTGCTCTTTCCTCTGCCTCATGCCCCCTTGCGCGTGTTGCCCGCGCCTTATTCTAGGGATGCGTTCCGGCAAGCTTATCACAGACTTGCCGGAAAAGTGGTATGTTTTCGGGCCTTATGCCCTGTATCAAAGCGCCTTTAGTGGCGGAAGTGGCGCATTCCGGTTACCACCATGGCAAGGCCCGCCTCGTCCGCGGCGGCGATCACCTCGTCATCGCGCATCGAGCCGCCGGGCTGGATGACCGCCGTGGCCCCGGCCTCGGCCGCGGTCAGCAGGCCATCGGCAAAGGGGAAGAACGCGTCGGACGCCACGACCGACCCTTGGGTCAGCGGGGCGGACAGACCCAGCGCCTCTGCCATATCCTGTGATTTGCGGGCGGCGATGCGGCAGCTGTCCACGCGGGACATCTGGCCCGCGCCCACGCCGACGGTCGCGCCGTCCTTGACATAAACGATGGCGTTGGATTTGACGTGTTTGGCGACCTTCCATGCGAACAGCAGGTCGTTCATTTCGGCCTCGGTCGGGGCGCGCTTGGTCACGACCTTGAGGTCGTCCATCAGGATGCGGCCATTGTCCTTGTCCTGAAACAGGTAGCCGCCCGCCACCTGGCGAATGGTCATGGCGGATGCGGTGACCTCGGGCAGTTTGCCGGTGGTCAGAAGGCGCAGGTTTTTCTTTTTCGCAAAGATTTCCTTGGCGTCGTCATCGGCTTCGGGGGCGATCACCACCTCGGTGAAGATTTGGCTGATCTCCTCGGCAGTGGCGCCGTCCAGCGTGCCGTTCAGCGCGATAATGCCACCAAAGGCCGAGGTGCGGTCGCAGTCAAAGGCGCGTTTATATGCGTCCAGCAGCGTGTCGCCACGCGCCACGCCGCAAGGGTTGGCGTGCTTGATGATCGCGCAGGCGGGGCCGTTCATCGGCAGGAATTCCGACACCAGTTCGAACGCGGCGTCGGTGTCGTTGATGTTGTTGTAAGACAGCTCCTTGCCCTGGTGCTGTTCGGCGGTGGACACGCCGGGGCGGTCGGACCCATCGACATAGAACGCGGCCTTTTGGTGCGGGTTCTCGCCATAGCGCAGGGTTTGCGCCAGCGTGCCGGCCACGACGCGGCGGCGCGGTGCCTGTTCGCCAATGGCATTCGCCATCCAGGTGGAAACGGCCGCGTCATAGGCACCGGTGCGGGCATATGCGATCTGCGCCATTTTCTGGCGGAAGCTGTAAGAGGTCTGGCCGTCGTTGCCGTCCAGTTCGGCCAGCAGCGCATCGTAATCCTCGACATCCACCACGGTGGTGACGAAACCGTGGTTCTTGGCGGCCGCGCGGATCATGGCGGGGCCACCAATGTCGATATTCTCGATCATCTCGTCATAGTCGGCGCCACGGGCCAGCGCGGCCTCGAACGGGTAAAGGTTCACCACCAGCAGGTCGATCCCGCCGATCCCGTGTTCATCCATCGCGGCGGTATGTTCGGCATTGTCGCGCAGGGCCAGCAGGCCGCCATGCACCTTGGGGTGCAGGGTCTTGACGCGGCCATCCATCATTTCGGGAAAGCCGGTCACATCGGCCACGTCTTTCACGGCCACACCCGCATCCCGCATCGCCTTGGCAGAGCCGCCGGTGGACAGGATCTCGACCCTGCGGGCCTCCAGCGATTTGGCCAGCTCGATCAGGCCGGTCTTGTCGGAAACGGAAATCAGCGCGCGTTTGGCGGGGTAAAGGTCGGTCATATGGCTCTCCAAGGGCAGCTTGGCGGCGGGCAGGGCCGCATATTGGTGTCACGCGCCGCTTACGCCATTCCAGCGCGGGATAGAACCACCAGAATGCCGCAGCGCCGCTAAAATGCGGGGAAAAGCAGTGGATTCGCCCCGTTGAGCGGGTTTATTCGGTCCGATCGCTGTCTTCGGCCTGCTGGAACGGGTCATCGCGGTTCAGATCGCGCAGGCTGATGCCGCTGTCCTGCGCCTTACTGAGCGACCAGCGCAGCTTGGTGGCATATCCCACAGCGTGAGAGGACAGCACGATCTGCGCCGAGGCGCGCGGCCGCAGCCGCCCCTTTTCAAGGTAGACCGACGGCTCTAACGTCAGCGTTCCGCGCCCGTCATGGCGGAAAATCCACATCTCGCCGCTTTTCAGGGCAAGCGACACCGCCGCGCCGCCCATGTCGATGGTCGCATCCACGTCAGGGTGCAAATGGAACCGCAGCTGGAACGGCACGCCCTGCAACTTGCTGTCGGTCAGGTGCTGGTCAAGGCGGCGGCGGTCGCTTTCCTCAATCGCGTAAAGCGCATCCTCTCCCACCATGCCGCGCCCGTCGAAGGTCAGTTCCAGAACGCGGGCATGGGTCAGCCCGTGGGTCTTGATATACCCGTCATGGCCGCCTTCGAAACGGGTGCCGTCGGGCGCATGACCGATCTGGATCGGCACGCGGGTTGGCGCATCGACCAGCCATTCGGCGCGGGCCCGCGCCTCGCCCAGCCGGGCAGAGGAATATCCTTCAAGCGAGAGGGTGGAGTGGCTGGGCGTTGCGCGCCCCGCCCTGCGCCATTCAGGCCCGAAACTGGCACCCGATCCGCAATTCACGATCACTGGCCGCCGCCCCGATGTCATCTCGAACGCCAAGGTCGAGGCATGCGCCTGCCCCGAGGCGCGCCCGCTGGGCGGGACAGAGGCATCGACAATCACCGTGGTGCGCCCCGCCGCCAGCCGCGCATAGCCCATGGACAGCCCGTCGGGATTGCGTTCGCTGACACCCGAGGCCGCCAGCGCCGCGTCCAGCCGCCCCTCCAGCCCCTTGCCGCCACCATGGAACCGCGCCAGCGATCCGTCCGCATGGCGCAGGGTGCGCAGGGTGGGGGCAATGCGTTCGATCGCGGCCTCGTGTGCCTCCAGCGGTTCCTGGCCCACTTCGTGCAGCGCGGCGGCGGCCCAGGTCAGCAGGGTGAAAACCTCAAGCAATTCTTCTGGGTTGCGGGTGGGAATGCCGCCTTGCGCATCAACCTGCGATTTGCATTCGCGGGCCAGCGCCTTGGCGGCGGGTTCCGCGTGGCGCTCCATCCCCTCCAGCGTCAGGCCGGCATATAACAGGCCGGTCAGGGCCTCGAACCGGGGCAAGCCCGGCAAGGCCGCTGGCCAGCGCCGCCCCAAAAAATTCGCCTGCTGCGCCAAGGACCGGTAAAACGCATCCGATTGCGCCTTGTCACGCCCGTGCAACAAGAACAATGCGTGGCTGATCCAGCGGATCATGCGCCGCCCGGTCAGGTCAGGCGTCCATCCCGGCCCGCGCCCCGATCCATAGCGGTCTATCCATTCCCAAAGCCAAGCCTGCGCCGCGCCGCGCGTTTTCGGATCGCCCACCGCGGCCAGATCGTCCAGCCATGCAAACCCATGCAATTCATCGTCAAATTCCGGGTCGGGCGCGGCAATGTCCCAGATACTTTTGTCCGATGCTTCGACCAGGTAGCCCGCGAAAAGGAAATTCCCTGCCACCAACTGCCGGCCCTTGGCAAAGCTGCCGATGCTGCGCGGTTCCGGCTGGCTGACAAACGCGGTTGCGGGCCGCGACAACGTGCTAAGACGTGCGGTCAATCGGTTATGCAACCGTGTTAGGCGCATGGCCAAGGTCTGGTCTGCGGACATCTGCACTGCCTCTCGCGCGGGTTTTATCGCGTCAATTGCAGCCGATCATATCCAAAGCAATGTCCCGAGTCACCGCAGAAAACCGGCCCCCGGTTTCATTTTGCCGAAAATACTCCCGCCGGAGGCTCCCGCATTTTTCGGATAACCCGGCGTCAGACGGTCAGGCAGGCCATGTAGAATCCGTCCATTCCGTCCAGTTCGGGCCAGTAATCCGGTCGCAGGCGAATGCCTCCCTTGGCGGTGCGCCATGCGGGATCAAGGCCGGGGATCTCAGCGCCCTCGATTACGCGCAGACCCGCGTGACGTTCCAGCGCCTCGTCGATCTGCACCTCGCCCTCGTCCGGCAGCAAGGAGCAGGTGCAGAACACCAGCCGCCCGCCGGGTTTCAAAAGGGTCAGGGCATGGTCGATCATCTGTTCCTGCAAGCCGATCAGCGCGCCGAATTCGGACCCGTCCTTGGCATAGGGCAGGTCGGGGTGGCGGCGCATGGTGCCTGTGGCCGAACAGGGCGCATCCAGCAGGATCGCGTCATACTGCCCCTCGTGTTCCAGTGCATCGCCGGTGATCAGCGTCGCGGTCAGACCCACGCGGGAAAGGTTTTCCTCGACCCGCGCCATGCGAGACGCGGAAATATCCAGCGCGGTCACATCCGCGCCGGTCGCGGCCAGTTGCATGGTCTTGCCACCGGGGGCGGCGCACATGTCCAGCACCTTTTCACCGGGCTGCGCGTTCAAAAGCCGCGCGGGCATGGCGGCGGCGGCATCCTGCACCCACCAGTCGCCCGCATCGAAACCGGGCAGGGCCGTCACCTGGCCCGCATCTTGCAGGCGCACCGATCCGGTGGGCAAAACCGTGCCGCCCAAGGCACCGGCCACGGCCGCCGCATCCCCCTTGGCGGTCACATCCAGGGGGGCGCCTGCGAATTGCGCGGCCTCCATCCCGGCCACGGCTTCGGGGCCCCATGCCTCGACCAGCGGGCCGCGCAGCCATTTCGGAAGGCGCGGGATACGCATGTTGGCCCAATGCTCGGGTCCGGTGGCGGCGACCTTGCGCAGCACCGCGTTGACCAGCCCTTTCATGGCTGCGGTCCGGCTGTTGGCGCCGACGATGGCAACGCATTCATTGACGATCCCATGGGCATCGCCGTCATTGCAAAGCTCGACCGTGCCAAGGCGCAGCACGTTCTGCACCGACAGGGGCGGTGGCTTGCGCAGATGTTTTTGCAAGACGCGGTCGGCGCGTTCGATCCCGCGCAACGTATCATGCACAAGGCGCTGCGCACGGGCGCGGTCGGCGGGTTCCAGCCGTTCCACAGCACCGCCGCCCAGCAGTTCCGACATCAGCCGCCCCTCGCCAATGATCTGGTCCAGCATCCATGCGGCGCTGCGGCGGGGGGTGGATTGGCTCATGTCTCTTGTTCCTTGGCACTTGGCTGGATCGGGGCTATATCAGTCAAAGCCCTGCCAAGGAAGAGAGCGATGAGCGATCAAATCCGCAAAGACCTGCCCTCCGCGGCACAGCGCGCCCTGGCCGAAGCCGCGGAACGCCGCCGTAAAGCTGCCGAAACGGAATTGCCCAAGGAATTGGGCGGGCGCGATGGCCCTGAACCCGTGCGCTATGGCGATTGGGAGAAGAAGGGAATCGCGGTCGATTTCTGAGGATGTGTTTGAGGCTGATGGCCCGCAGAGGTATTTGCGGAACAATGAAGGCCGGGTGCTGGCCCGGCAACGGCGGGCGCGGGCGCGGTGCCCCTCCGCGGGGCAGCGTGGGCGCAGTTTTCCTGAGCCGGATCAGGTTTTCAGGCCCAGAACATCCATCATGTCATATTCGCCGGGTTTCTTGCCCTGTCCCCAGATCGCGGCCTTGACTGCGCCGCGGGCAAAGACGGATCGGTCGCTGGCCACGTGGCGCAGGGTGATGCGTTCGCCATCGGCGGCGAACATCACGTCATGATCGCCCACAATGTCGCCGCCGCGGATGGCGTGGAATCCGATGTGACCTGCCTCGCGTGCGCCGGTGATGCCGTCGCGGCCGCGATCAGATACCGCGGCAAGTGACACGCCGCGCCCAGCGGCGGCGGCTTCGCCCAGCATCAGGGCGGTGCCAGAGGGCGCATCGACCTTGTGGCGGTGATGCTGTTCGATGATCTCGATATCGTAATCCTCGTCCAGTGCGGCGGCCACTTGGCGGGTCAGTTGCACCAGAAGGTTCACGCCAAGGCTCATGTTGCCTGCGCGGACCACGACGGCGTGGCGGGCGGCGGCCTCGATCTTGGCCAAATCGTCTTGCGACAGGCCGGTGGTGCCGATCACATGCACGGCGCGGGCTTGCGCGGCCAGCGCGGCGAATTCCACCGTTGCGGCGGGGGCGGTAAAGTCGATCACGGCCTGCGCGCGGGAAAATGCCTCCAGTGCGTCATCGGTGACGGTCACGCCAATCTCGGCCCCGCCCATGCAGCTGCCCAGGTCGCGGCCCACCCAATCGTGGCCCTTGCGTTCGACCGCGCCGACCAGTTCGGCCTTGTCAGAGGCGCGCACCGTTTCAATCAGCATTTGCCCCATGCGCCCCGATGCGCCCGTGATCACGATCCCCGGCTTGCCCGTCATGGCTCTTGTCCCCTCGAATTAAATGTCCGGCACTGCATACAGGCCGATTGCGCGCTTGGCAAAGCCCCGCATAGGCACTATCTGCGGTGACATGGCAAAGAACCGACATAGTGAAGGCGCCGGACCCGGCCAACGCCAGTTGCGCGTGGGCGAGTTGATCCGCCGTGGCCTGTCCGACATCTTGATGCGGGGCGATATCCACGACCCCGATTTGAACCGCATGTCCATCACCGTGGGCGAGGTGCGCGTCACATCCGATTTGCGGGTGGCGACGGTATTCGTGCTGCCGCTTGGCGGGATCGGCAAGGAAGAGGTCGTGGGGCTGCTGGCCCGCAACCAGGGCGAATTGCGCCGCATGATCGGTAAGAAGCTGGGGCTGAAACATTCGCCCGAGCTGCGGTTCCAGCTGGACGAGACCTTTGACCGGATGGACGAGACGCGCCGCCTGTTGTCGCAGGACGCCGTACGCCGGGATCTGGATTCGGATCAGGACAAGAAGGAATAGCTCCATGCGTGGGCTGTTCCTGCTGGCGATGCTATGGGCCACGCCAGCCCTGGCCGTCGATTGCCGCGACCTGACCTATCAGGGTAACAGCTATACCGTCTGCGAAGTGGGTGCCGCCACCGAGGATCTGCGGCTGTTCCTGCAAGAGGACGACACCCGCGTCTGGGGGCATTTCATCCGTATTGACGAGGCTTTGGCCAAGGACGGCAAGACGTTGGCCTTTGGCATGAACGCGGGCATGTATCACCCTGACCGTGCGCCGGTGGGCCTGTATTCCGATGGCGATAGCGTGGCGCAGGGGCTGGTCACCAGCGCGGGGCCGGGCAATTTCGGGATGCTGCCGAACGGGGTGTTCTGCATGGGCACAGGGCGTGCCGACGTGATCGAAACATTGGCGTTTGAAGCGCAAAAGCCTGATTGCCGTTATGCCACCCAATCCGGCCCGATGCTGGTGATTGATGGCGATTTGCATCCACGGTTTTTGCGCGGCAGCACCTCGCGCTATCTGCGCAACGGGGTTGGCACCTCGGCCGATGGGCGTCGGGTGGTGTTTGCCATTTCCAACAACGCGGTGACCTTCCATGCCTTTGGCAGCCTGTTCCGGGATGAATTGAAGCTTCCGAATGCGCTGTATTTCGATGGCAATATCTCTCGGTTGCATGCGTCGTCGCTGGGGCGGTCCGATCCGGGCTTTCCCATGGAGCCGATTGTCGGTGTAGTCGAATAGCGACGTTGCCCTGCGCTGCGGGTGTGGCGCATGAGTATTTTTTGGCAAAATGAAAGCAGGGGTGTGGTCTGCGGTTTGACAGGGTGGGGTCAAGCGGCTAACTCGCGGCTTTGCAATGCAAGGGGCAGTATCATGGGGCGCAAGCGCAAGGGACGTGACATCTCGGGCTGGGTCGTGGTGGACAAGCCCGCGGGAATCACCTCGGCCGCGGTGGTGAACAAGGTGCGCTGGGCGCTAAACGCCAACAAGGCGGGCCATGCGGGCACGTTGGACCCAGAGGCGACGGGCGTGTTGGCCGTGGCGCTGGGCGAGGCGACCAAGACTGTGCCTTACATCACCGATGCGTTGAAGGCCTATCGCTTCGCCGTGCGTTTGGGGGCTGCGACCAATACCGACGATGCCGAGGGCGAGGTGATCGAAACATCCGACCTGCGCCCCACGGACGAGCAGATCAAGGCGGCTTTGCCCGCCTTTCTGGGTGATGTCATGCAGGTGCCGCCCAAGTTTTCCGCCGTGAAGATCGACGGGCAGCGCGCCTATAAGCTGGCCCGCGATGGCGAGGATTTCGAGGTTGCGGCGCGGCCTTTGTGGGTTGAGGAGCTGCTGCTGGAGGATCGCCCCGACGCCGATACCGTTGTTTTGGAAATGACTTGTGGCAAGGGTGGTTACGTCCGGTCCATCGCCCGTGACCTGGGCGCGGCGCTTGGCTGTTTCGGGCATGTGGCATGGCTGCGGCGCATCTGGTCCGGCCCGTTCGATGCCGAGGATGGCATCACGCTGGACCGCATCGAGGAACTGGCCCGCACGCCCGAACTGGATGCCTATGTGCAGCCGCTGGAAATCGGTCTGGCCGACCTGCCAGAGGTGAAGGCGACAGATCAGGGGGCCGTGCGCCTGCGCAATGGCAACCCCGGCATGGTGATCGCATCGGGCGTTGAGTATGGCGAGGAATGCTGGGCATCATATAACGGTGTGCCGGTGGCGGTGGGCGTGTTGAAGGGTGGCGAGTTGCACCCAAGCCGCGTGTTCAATCTGGACCCGCAGGGTTGATCCGCATCGGGTGCTGCGGCACAACGCAGACATGATCACACGCGAATTCCTGAAGGGCGATGCCCGCTCTACCGCCGTTTATTCGGATTGCGAACGCTACCGCTACCTGCTGACGCGGGTGTGGGACGATGCGGAGGAAAAGGCGCTGTTTGTGATGCTGAACCCCTCGACCGCGACCGAAGTGCAGAATGATCCGACGGTGGAGCGTTGCGAACGGCGGGCGCGGGCTCTGGGGTTCGGCGGCTTTCGGGTGACCAATATTTTCGCATGGCGCGACACCGACCCGCGCGCGATGCGTGCCGCCGCCGATCCGGTGGGGCCGGGCAATGACGATGCGATCCGCGATAGCTGCGATTGGGCCGACCGGATCATCGCCGCATGGGGCACTCATGGTGCGCATCTGGAGCGTGGCCCTGTGGTCGAGGCGCTGTTGCGCAGCACCGGCCGCCCTGTGCATCATCTGGGCCTGACCAAGGATGGCCATCCCAAACATCCGCTTTATATTGCCTATTCAGAGCAGCCGCGGCTGTGGTTTCCCGAAGGCTAGCCCATGTCCGACACCGTTTCCGACAATACCCCCGAAGAAAAAGTCGCCCGCCATATCACGGCGGAAGAGATCGTTTCGTCCCTCGACGGGCTGACGGCAGAGGTGCGTCGGCTGAACGGGCACCGTTTCGTGAAGCTGCACAACTCGGTTCCGCGGCTGGTGTTCTTCCAGTTTATGCGTGGGCTGGCGTTTGGCCTTGGGTCGGTCGTGGGGGCCACGGCGCTGGTGTCTTTGGCGGCGTTCTGGCTGTCGCAGATCGAATTTCTGCCGGTGATCGGAAATTGGGCCACGCAGATTGCCGAAATGATCCGGCAGGGGATGCAGTAAGGTCACTTGTTCGCATTATAGAAGGTTTAACCTGTTAATACTATTGGATTTGACCCGAAGGGGGACGATATGGCTTTCTTGTGCGGGGGCTTGTGTCCTAGGGTTATGTGTGGGGTCTGAACGATGATTTTGCTGGCTGGAATGATGGGGGCGATGGTGCTGGGCACCGCGTTCGTGGGGTTCGATGCACTGTTTGCGGATGACCAGCCCGACACGCCCGACGACGTGTCCGAAATGGAAAAGGATCTGGACCTTGTCCAAGGCAGCGACGGTGCCGACACGATCGACGGCAGCAACGCGGATGAAGCGATCAGTGGCGGCGCGGGCGACGATATTCTGGACGGGGCCGAAGGCGCGGACAGTGTGACCGGCGGCGAGGGTGATGACGAGATACTTGGCGGCGAAGGCGACGACATGCTGGTGGGCGGCGACGGGGCAGATACTCTGTGCGGCGAAGATGCGAATGATCTGCTGTTCGGTGGGGCCGCGGGCGATGAGCTGAACGGTTACATGGGCGATGACACCTTGATGGGCGAAGAAGGCGACGACAGCCTGATCGGCGGCACCGGCGCGGACCAGCTGCGCGGGGGCGAGGGCGATGACGCCCTGCATGGCAATGACGGCAATGATGCGCTGGACGGGCAGGGCGGTGCAGATACCCTGTTCGGCGGGGCGGGGGATGATGCGCTTTTGGGTGTCAACCCGGACCTGACAGATGCGCAAGACGCCGATTTCCTGAACGGCGGCGATGGCGATGACGAGATCGTGGCGGGCGCGTTCGACACGGTCCACACCGGCACCGGCGCGGATACCGTGGTGCTGGGTGACTGGATCACAGACCCGGCGGATGTGCAGGATTTCGACCCGGCGGAGGACAGCCTGATGATCGTCTTCGAAGATGACGGATCGGACCCCGATGTGGCCCTGTCCGAAGATGAGGATGGCTTTGTGCATCTTATGGTGGACGGGCAAGAGGTCGCGACGCTTGGCGGGGCGGGCGGTTTGACGCTGGACCAGATCACCATGATTTCGAACACGGATTTCGCCACGTTGATGGCGGGCTGACCGGGCCCTTTTTCCTTTGCCTTTTGGGGGGAATCCTCCTATACGCCCGCATCGCCTTGGGGAATCCCTTTTGGGAAACCTGCGGCGGTACCTATGGACCTTGCTGGACGACATCCCGGCTTGCGCCCCAACACCAACCTTTAAAGGAGAGACCGATGTCGATCACTGTCGAAGAAAAAGCACGCGTCATGAAAGAATACGCAACCAAGGAAGGCGACACCGGTTCGCCCGAAGTCCAGGTTGCTATCCTGTCCTCGCGCATCAAGACCCTGACCGAGCATTTCAAGACTCACAAGAAGGACAACCACGGTCGCCGTGGCCTTCTGAAAATGGTTGCTCAGCGTCGTAAGCTGCTGGATTACCTGAAAGCCAAGGACGAAGGGCGTTATACCTCGCTCATCGGTCGTCTGGGCCTGCGCCGTTAATCGCGCCGCACCGGAATTCAGAAACGCCCGCTCTGATCAGAGCGGGCGTTTTGCGTTTCAGCTTTACGGTGGGTCGGAAAGCAGCGGATCGAGGATGGTCGCCCCGTGACCAAAAAGGCAGATCGGCACGTCCGCCTGCTTTTCCTTTCATTCTATGCCCAAACCGTGTATGGGCGCAGCATCTGAGACGTGACGCTTTGACCCCGGCGCATGAAATGATGAAGGGGGTCGGCGGCAATGGGGCCGCCATTCAAACGGGAGACCCGGAAGGCCGGGAGCGCTCCCTGATAGGAAACGATAGATGTTTAACGTTACGACGAAAACAATGCAGTGGGGCGATGAAACGCTGACACTGGAAACGGGCAAGATTGCCCGTCAGGCTGATGGCTCTGTCATCGCCACGCTGGGTGAAACCTCGGTCATGGCCAACGTGACCTTTGCCCGCAAACAAAAGGAAGGGCAGGATTTCTTTCCGCTGACCGTCCACTACCAGGAAAAATACTATGCTGCGGGTAAAGTGCCCGGCGGCTTTTTCAAGCGTGAGGCCCGCCCCACCGAGAAGGAAACCCTGACCGCGCGTCTGATCGATCGTCCGATCCGCCCGCTGTTCGTGCCCGGCTTCAAGAACGAAGTCCTGGTGATGTGCACCGTGCTGTCGCACGATCTGGAAAATGACCCGGACATCGTGGCGATGATCGCTGCCTCTGCCGCGCTGACCATTTCCGGCGCGCCGTTCATGGGTCCGATCGCTTGTGCCCGCGTTGGTTTCGTTGATGGCGAATATGTCCTCAACCCGACTGTGGACGACATGCAGGACCTGCGCAACAACCCCGAGCAGCGCCTTGATCTGGTTGTCGCCGGCACCAAAGACGCCGTGATGATGGTCGAATCCGAAGCATATGAGCTGTCCGAGACCGAAATGCTGGGCGCCGTGAACTTTGCCCACCAGCAAATCCAGCCCGTCATCGACCTGATCATCGATCTGGCCGAAGATTGCGCGAAAGAGCCGTTCGACTTCACCCCGCCGGATTACAGCGACCTGTTTGCCGCTGTGAAAGCCGCCGGCGAAGACAAGATGCACGCCGCCTATGCGATCATCGACAAGCAAGAGCGCGTCGCTGCCGTGGCCGCCGCGAAAGAAGACATCAAGGCCGCCCTGACCGAGGAACAGCTTGAAGATCCGAACCTTGGTTCCGCGTTGAAAAAGCTGGAATCCACCGTGCTGCGTGGCACCGTGGTGAAAGAAGGCAAGCGGATCGACGGCCGTGCGCTGGACCAAGTGCGCGCCATCGAGTGCGAAACCGGCCTGCTGCCGCGGACCCACGGCTCTGCCCTGTTCACCCGTGGTGAAACCCAGAGCCTGGTCGTGACCACGCTGGGCACCGGCGATGACGAACAATTCATCGACGCGCTGCACGGCAACTTCAAATCCAACTTCCTGCTGCACTACAACTTCCCCCCCTATTCGGTGGGCGAGGTTGGCCGTGTTGGCGGTCCGGGTCGTCGCGAAATCGGCCACGGGAAACTGGCATGGCGTGCCCTTCAGGCTGTTCTGCCCGCCCCGACCGATTTCCCCTACACCCTGCGCCTGGTGTCGGAAATCACCGAATCCAACGGCTCTTCCTCCATGGCTTCGGTCTGTGGCGGTTCGCTGTCGATGATGGATGCGGGCGTTCCGCTCAAGGCGGCCGTGGCCGGTGTGGCCATGGGCCTGATCCTTGAGGAAGACGGTTCCTACGCGGTTCTGACCGACATCCTTGGCGACGAGGATCACCTCGGCGACATGGACTTCAAGGTTGCAGGCACCGAAGCAGGCATCACGTCCTTGCAGATGGACATCAAGGTCGCAGGCATCACGCCCGAGATCATGGAAAAAGCCCTGGATCAAGCCAAGGCTGGCCGTCTGCACATCCTGGGTGAGATGAACAAGGCGCTGTCCGGCGCTGGCGACTTCTCGGCCCACGCGCCGCGCATCGAAACCATGCAGATCCCGACCGACAAGATCCGTGAAGTGATCGGCTCCGGCGGCAAGGTCATCCGCGAAATCGTGGAAACCTCGGGTGCGAAGGTCGATATCAACGATGACGGTATCATCAAGATTGCGTCGGCCAATGGTGAAGCCATCCAGAAGGCATATGACATGATCCATTCGATCGTGGCAGAGCCGGAAGAAGGCAAAGTCTACAAAGGCACCGTAGTGAAAATCGTCGATTTCGGCGCTTTCGTGAATTTCTTTGGCAAGCGCGACGGTCTGGTCCACGTGTCCCAGATCGAAAACCGCCGCCTGAACCATCCTTCGGACGTTCTGAAGGAAGGTCAAGAAGTCTACGTCAAGCTGCTGGGCTTTGACGATCGCGGCAAGGTCCGTCTGGCCATGAAAATGGTCGATCAGGAAACCGGCGAAGAGATCACCAAAGTGGACGAAGAGGAGGCATAAGCCCCTTTCAATCCTGAATAAAAGCGCCCCGTCGGTTGATCCGGCGGGGCGTTTTCTTTTTGTGTTCGTGTATGAAAAAAGGGCCGCCTGATTCGTCTGGCGGCCCTGTTCTATTGCTGGCGACGTGGTGTTATTCCGGGGTCCAGCCTGCGACGGCTTTGACTTCGAGGAAATCCTCGATTCCCCAAACGCCACCTTCGCGCCCATTGCCCGACTGCTTCATGCCGCCGAAGGGCGCACCGGCGCTGCGCGATGCGCCGTTCATTTCCACCATGCCAGAGCGCAACTGCGTGGCCAAGCGGTTGGCGCGGGTGCTGTCCTGCGTCTGAACGTAGTTGGTCAGGCCGTAAACCGTATCATTGGCGATCTGGATCGCCTCTTCTTCGGTCTCGAACGGGATGATCGACAGGACCGGTCCAAAGATTTCCTCGCGTGCGATGGTCATCTCGTTATTCACATCGGCAAAGACTGTGGGGCGGACGTAAAAGCCCTTGTTCAGCCCGTCAGGGCGACCCAGGCCGCCGGCGACCAGCCGCGCGCCCTCGTCGATACCCTTCTGGATCAGCCCCTGAATCTTATTCCACTGAGCCTCGTTCACGACGGGGCCAATGTGGCGACCGGAGTCATGCGAGTTGCCGACTGTGATCTTGCCCGCAGCCTCTGCGGCCGTTTCGACGGCCTGATCGTAAATGCCCTTCTGCACAAGCATCCGGCTGGGTGCGTTACAGGACTGACCAGTGTTGTTCATCATATGCATGACGCCGCGCTTGACAGCCTTGTCATCCGCATCGGCGAAAATGATGTTGGCACCCTTGCCGCCCAGTTCCAGGTGGACCCGTTTCAGCGTTTCGGCCGCGTTTTTCGAAATGGCAATGCCCGCGCGGGTCGAGCCGGTAAAGCTGACCATATCCACGTCGGGGTGGCAGGTCATCGCGCTGCCCACGCCCATGCCGTCGCCGTTCACAAGGTTGAACACGCCATTGGGGAAGCCTGCCTCGTCCATCATCTCGGCGAACAGGACAGCGTCAAGCGGCGATTCCTCGGACGGTTTCAGAACCATGGTGCAGCCCGCGATGGCCGCAGCGACCACTTTCAGCGTGACTTGGTTCATCGGCCAGTTCCACGGGGTGATCAGCGCGCAAACGCCGACCGGTTCATAAATGATGCGGTCGTTGGGGGCGTGGTCGCCCAGCGGGCGGCTGAATTCGAAATCCTTGGCCGCCTTGATAAAGTTGCTGATGTGGAACATCCCGGCCCCGACCTGCTGGGTCTTGGCCATGTCAATCGGCGCGCCCATCTCAAGCGAGATCGCCTCGCCCATTTCCTCGCCGCGGCGCTTGTAGATTTCCAGCAGTTTTTCGACCAGCGCGATCCGCTCTGCCGGCGGGGTCGCCATCCATGCCGGGAAGGCGGCCTTGGCGGCGGCAACGGCGGCGTTGACATCCGCATCGCCGCCAAGCGAGATCACGGCGCATGGCTCTTCCGTGCTGGGGTCGATCACATTATGGTCGTTCGGCGTGGCCGGGTCGACCCATTCGCCATTGATGTAGAACTGACGTTTCTCGATCATCTTGATAACCTCCTGATATCACGTTTCCGGCGCAGCGTTTCCGCTTGGCAAAATATCATCCCGCCGGATTCGCGTCACTCTGTCACTGTGGTCAAACCTTCGCAAGAGAGGGGGTGCAAATGGCTGCGCCGCTATCTATCTAATACTGGCAACGTCACGTTACAGCCTTGGATAAAGGAGATTCCCATGGGCCTTCGCATTAACGACATCGTTCCCAATTTCACTGCCGAGACGGATCAGGGCACGATCACTTTTCACGACTGGATCGGTGATAGCTGGGCCATCCTGTTCTCTCACCCCAAGGATTTCACCCCCGTCTGCACGACCGAATTCGGCGCGGTTGCACAGATGGCCGACGAATGGGTCAAGCGCAACACCAAGGTGATCGGCCTGTCGGTCGATGGCGCGGACGAGCATGTGAAATGGAAATCCGACATCGAATCCTTCTCGGGCGCCGAGGCAGGTTTCCCGATCATCGCGGATGAGTCGCTGGAAGTGTCTAAACTGTTCGACATGCTGCCGGCCGAGGCATACCTGCCTGACGGGCGCACTGCTGCCGATTCTGCCTCGGTGCGTTCGGTCTTTATCATCTCGCCGGACAAGAAAGTGCAGCTAATCATGACCTATCCAATGTCAGTCGGCCGTAACTTTGCCGAGGTGCTGCGTGCGCTGGACGGTCTGCAAGCCACTTACGGAGAGCCGATTGCAACACCCGCGAATTGGACCGCCGGTCAGGATGTGATCGTTGCGCTGTCCTTGAACGACGATCAGGCGCGCGAAAAATTCGGTGATATTGACGTTAAACTGCCTTATTTGCGCACCACCAAACGCCCGGCCTGATCGGTCGCGCGATCCGTTGTGCCAGTAATGAAACCGCCCCCGATCATGGGGGCGGTTTTTCGGTATTGAGGTGCCCGCCTGTCTGGCCGATGCGCAGATGCGTGTTCTGCACCGCGCTTTGGGTCAGTAAGGGGCTGGGTTTCGCCTTAGGTGGCGTCTTCATTTAGGCGAGCCATACCATAGTACAGGCTAAAGAAACAAAGGCGCGGAACGACGATACTGTCTTTTCACAGCGCAGGGCGATATG
>JGI24025J20009_10000495_pt1 | contig 30577 bp, 31 predicted proteins | sample Cruoilmetagenom3_FD_20009 | JGI IMG/M metagenome (IMG submission 20009) | reverse complement strand
GTAGTAGGGTAGCCTGGTCGATCCTCGAGCGTTTGGGACGCCCGGACGGCAGTTCAAATCTGCTCTACCCCATAAAAGGAATGGGTGAAGAGGAGAGGGAAAGCCACTATTTTACTCCCGTTTCTACAAATGCCCATAGGACTCTATTAGGACACCTACCTGCTGTTGAATTCTCTCATAACATCTTTCCGAACTACAGCTCTCAATATGATGCGCCAGGTGGAAGAGCCGAAAGAACGCTATGACTCTAAAATGAGGTCCATTGCAAGTGGGGGTGAGACATTGGGAGAGGGGCTTCTTAAATGGGGCAGAGAGGTCATGGAATTAGAAATCAATGAGTCTTACGGGCAAACGGGGACGGAGAGATAGGGTTATCGAAAAATATCTTCTAATTTTCCAGAATTTAGGAAAACCTAAGGAGTTTTTTTGAAGTCATCGGGTTTATATAGGCAACTATCTTAAACAGATGAGGAGCTGACTCTAAGGGGTAAAACATCGAGCTACGGAGCATGATAGGCAAAAAAATAGAGTTACAGTGGCAACAAGAAGATTGGAAGACTTTATCCTCGGCATAAATGGTATGAAGAGCGAGCAAAAACAGATCCCACCCAGAAGAGATGAGATGGACCGGTATGCTCTGATGCGGACGTGTTTTCTCTTGTTGTCAAACTATTTTGGTGCTAGAGCAGAAGATCAAATCTTTCGGGATTTTAGATTTCATCTGAAAAAAAGAAAAAAAAAGAAGTAAGAAATTAAAGAAACTCACTANCCAAGAAACTCAAGAGCCATCTCATCCGGGAATTCNGTCGAAACNTCAGCGGCGACCTTACCCATAATCACCGTCGCCTTGATGTACTTCATTATCATGCTCATCTTTCCTTTGAGCTTCATCTTTCGCGTCAGAACGAGCTTGGTCGCATCGGTTTCCGCTTTTGCCAACTTCTTCCAGTTATCATAGGAACCCATCAGTCTGAAGCCGACTTCAACTTCGTCCGGGTTTTTGACTAGATGGGCGGCAGTACACGAGCCATCTTTAAGACCTATAAGTGCATACACGGTGTTACCGTCTCCAAATTCATCCAAAAGATCCCTCACCTTCTTCCTAACCTCATTTAGATCATCTGGTATATCATCTGGCAGCTTGTTTAGTATCTCTATCGGCATCTCATCTACCTGAAAAATAAAATCGCCGTTCCAATCAACGCCCCACCCTTTTCCAGCTTTTTTCATATCTGCGCTCTCATTCAGCTTCTTCATGTAGTCATCAAACCATGCTGCTGTCCCAAATATCATATCTTATTCACCTCCATTTTTCCTGTTTCTGTATATAAGATTGTTTATTTAAATAGGTTTCGGTTCTCGAGGAATTTAAATGATGGAAACATTTAAATTGAAGTTAATTCAACAACAGTAACACAGTCATATCATGGATGATTATAAGTATCTATGCTATGTCTAACGCAATAGTCTACTGTAAGAGAATGATGTAAAAAACCCTGAAAGGAGGTATGAGATATGTGGCAATTTTGTTCTCCAAAAATTGTGTTTGGTGAAGAAGCGCTAGAATCATTGGCAGAAGTGAAAGGAAAGAAAGCATTTGTCGTGACTGACGAGACGATGGTGGGCATGGGGCACTTGAAGCGCGTTGAGGACATTTTAAAAGAAGCGGATATACCATCGGTAGTTTTTGATGAGGTAGAGCCGGACCCATCGTATGAAACCGTGCTGAAGGGAAAAGAACTCCTTGAAAAAAGCGACTGTGACCTTATAATAGGTCTTGGCGGTGGATCTCCGATGGATGTTGCAAAAACTGTCCGCATCCTCTACGAGAATCCAGAAGTGGAGATTGATGACCTTTCTCCCATGATGGAGGTCTCGTTTGAGAAAACACAGTTAATTTTGATCCCTACGACAAGCGGCACAGGAGCTGAGGTGACCCCGGCTATCGTCTTGACCGATAAGGCCGAAGGAAGAAAAGCACCGACCACCCATCTTGATGTTGGCGCAAATCTGGCAATCGTCGATCCCTTGTTTATCATGGACCTTCCAAAACCACTCATTGCAAACACGGGCATGGACGCGTTGAGCCATGTGGTAGATGCATATATCTCTGCATGGAAGAACGATTTTTCAGATGGTCTGACCATAAAAGGGCTGGACATGATATTTAAGTATCTAGCTCGCTCATATAAAGACCCCACAGACAAAGAGGCAAAGGAGAAGATGCAGATCGCCGCCACAATAGCTGGCTTATCGTTTGGAAATTCTCAGGCTGGCCTTTCACACACCCTTGGGCATACTCTTGGAGCAGTATTCCATATGCCGCACGGAAAAGCGTGTGGTATCTGCTTGCCTTATACGATCCAGTATGAAGCAAAAGAGGTGGGGGAGTTCGTCGTGGAGTTAGCCAGATATTCGGGAATACAAAAAGAAGGAGAGGAAGCAATCGACGAGTTCGTGAAAAAAATATTCGGGCTAATGGACGAACTTGATATNCCCCACTCTCTGAAAGATGCTGGCATAAAGAGAGAAGATTATGANGCAAACTTGGAGAAACTCATGGACATTTCACTTATGGATGCCACNATAGGAACAATACAGAGAATTCCGACCGATGAAGAATTCCGTAAGCTCTGGGAATGTGTATATGAGGGGAAGGCTGTAGATTTCTGAATAGAGGGAGGTAAAAATGTTTGGCTACATGGGAAAAATCTTGGAGGTTGACCTCTCGTCGCAATCCATCAAGGACATACCCCTAAACGAGAAAGATTTGAAACCCTTTGTCGGTGGGAGCGGACTTGCGTGCAAGATTATGCTGGATCGCTTAGGCACCGCGATAGGGGGCATCGATCCATTATCGCCAGAGAACCTGTTGATCTTTATGACCGGGCCACTGACCGGGACACGTGTCCCCAATTCTGGACGTTTCGAAGTCTGTGCCAAATCTCCGCTTACCAATATATGGGGCGAGGCGAACTGTGGCGGAAGATTTGGCCCCTATCTCAAATTTGCGGGATATGACGGCATCGTTATACGTGGCAAAGCAGAAAAGCCGGTTTACTTAGACGTTGACAACGGGAGCGCTAGGTTGGATGACGCAGATCATCTATGGGGCAAAGGGACGTATGAGACTCAAGAAATTTTGAAGAAGGACCTTGGTGACAAGAGAATGAGCGTTACAGTGATAGGCCCAGTAGGTGAAAAACTCGCCCCTATTTCATGCGTTATGAGCGACCGCGGGAGAGCTGCTGGTCGATGTGGCATGGGCGCCGTCATGGGTTCAAAGAATTTGAAGGCAATCGTTGCGCGGGGAGCGCAGAAGGTAGAGGTGGAGAATAAAGAAGCGCTTTTGGAAGTTGTCGAGGAAGCTTCTGAACGGATGGACGAAGAGGTTTCTACAGATATGTTCAGCTCACTCGGCACGTCTGGCTACATGGAAACTGCAGAAGCGTACGGCGACAGTCCGGTTAAATACTATACAGAAAGCACCTTTGAAGAACTGGAAGATATCGCGGGCACAAAGATGAACGAGACGGTATTTAAAAAAGCGTATGGATGCTATGGCTGCCGCATCAGCTGCGGCAGAGTAATCGAAACCGAAGATCTCGGAGAGACCGAAGGGCCAGAATATGAGACGCTCGTAGCGCTTGGGTCATTGTGTCTGAACGGTGATATCGATTCCATCTATAAGGCAAACCATCTCTGCAACGACGCGGGGATCGATACAATTTCGATTGGCTCAACGATCGCTTTTGCGATGTATCTCCGGGATAAGGGAGTAATTTCTAGGGAAGATACCGACGGGGTTGATCTCACCTGGGGAAATTCAGAAGCTATAGTAGAGATGGTTGAAAAGACCGCAAGAAGAGAAGGATTTGGAGATATCATATCTGAAGGATCGAGAGCCATGGGTAAAAAATACGGCAAAGAAGAATGGACGGCAACCGTAAAGGGCTTAGAAATTCCCATGCATGATTCACGAGGATACTTTGCACTGGCGAGTGGTTATGCGACCAACAATCGCGGCGCTGTCCATGTGCCAGAGCAGCTCTACCAGATAGAGATGGGTTCGCCGATAGAAGAATATGACATCATTTCCGAAGATAGATTCGTGGATGAGGGAAAGGGCATCATAGCTGCTAAAGCCCAGGATTATTTCGGCCTGTTCGATGCGGCGACGATCTGTGCCTTTACTTGGATACGACCGACGCATTTAGCTCCAATATTCAACTATGTAACGGGCTTTGACTACGATATAGATAGCCTTCTTGTAACCGGAGAGCGCATATTTAACACGAAGAGAATCTTTAATAATCTATGTGGCATCGGTAAAAAGGACGACTGTTTGCCAGATATCGTATTACACCCCATCGAAGAAGGCGGAACAGAAGGGAACGTTCCAGACGTAGAAAAGCAGCTGAAAGAATACTACGAATACCGAAACTGGGATTGGGAATCTGGCAAACCAAAGAAAGAGAAGCTCAAAGATCTTGGTTTGGAAAAATACGCTTCTTTAATATGGTAGAGGTCTTTAGTAGACCTCTAACCTGACTTCTTTTCTTTTTTTAAACCAACAATAAATATTAAGGTTAGGCAAAATAGACAGTGCATGTTTGCTAAATTTTAATTCACCGCTCCATGCGTGAATGGTCTTTTAAATAACGCGGCCGGTAAAAGAGATAGTAAAGGCTTAAGTATCTCGAACTGTCTAAGATACGCTCATGCCAAAGATCAAAGTAAGGGACATTGAGATGTATTATGAGATTCGGGGAGAAGGGCACCCACTGCTTCTAATCATGGGCTTCCTCGGGAATGCGGATTGCTGGGATCCCCTCTACTTGATTCCAAACCTTGTTGATCGCTTTAAACTCATCCTATTCGAAAACAGAGGCTCTGGGCGCACGGATTTCGGCAATCCAGGCGAAGATTTTACGATACGATTGATGGCAGATGATACTGCGGCGTTGTTGGACGCACTTGGAATCGAACATGCGTATGTCCTCGGCTATTCAATGGGCGGCATGATAGCCCAGGAGCTCGCAATAAACTATCCCGAGAAGGTGGACAAACTTATTCTCACTTCAGCCTATTGCGGGGGAAAGGAGTCGGCCCTCTTCCCGAACCAAGCAACCGAAGCGATCATAAACATCGCTTCTGCGCTTGACGAAAAAGGCGGATGGGATCATGAAATAGCGAATATGTATATGCCAAACATCTTTACGGATGAGTACATGGTGGAGAATCAATAGATGGAGTATGTAAAGGTGAGTTTATTATGAAATACATTCTATCGCCGGTATCCCGATCACTTTTATTTAAACTTACAAGAATAAAAATTCTTTATCGCCCTTCTTATATAATCGGTCGCTTCGTCCCGATAAATCTTCTTTACCCCACCATTTTTATCAGATAAAACGGACAACCCCCTTATAACAACCACCGGAGAGCACCAATCCCCCTCTCCCATCAAGATATTTGACATTCCAGCAAGCTCATCCGAAATTGCCTCTTCCGTTATCTCTAACCTCTTTCCAAATATGTCTTTCTTTCCCTTCCAATCCCTTATCGGTTCTATTCCGTATATCCCGATCGAAAATCCGACCTGACCGATCCTGAAAGGTCTTCCGTTCGTATCAGATATGATCACGCCGACTCTTCTCTTTGTCAGCTCAAAGATTCTTCTTCCGATCTTCTCCGCGCTCGCATCGGGGTCCTTCGGGAGTAAGATGAGATACCCCTCTTTGACGTTCGATCGATCAACGCCCGCATTTATGCATATATTTCCACACTTTGCCTCTACGAGAAAGATGGGGTACTCGATCAGTACCTCCTTCGCCTCGTCTAAGACAGCCTGGATGAATCTTGGATCTTCTTTTCTCTTCTCAGCGATCTCATACGCTGTATCGCTCGGATTTATCTCTTTTAATCTTCTTATCCTTCCCTCCGACTTTGATACGATGGTGTGTGCAATGACCAGAATGTCATCGTCCGCCAAATCGAACCTCTCAGCAATCAGTTCTTCGGCTATAATTTTGCCAAGATCGTCTTCTTCCTCTATGAGGGGTAATTTAATGGAGCATGCAGATATACTCCTCATCTTGATTTCCTCGATCCAAAAAGAATCGATACCAGCCTGGTCGCATCTAAAGTCCCGAAGTAGCCCCCCTTAACCGACTCCTCGTTGAACTCGCCTACGTCGTCCGGAGAATAATTTTTATCCCTATAAAGAAGAAATGGAACAGGATCCGAGGTATGCCTTCTAAGTTCTATCGGTGTGGGATGGTCGGGCAGTAGAAGTAATGAAAAATCTTCCAAACCGTCCAATATGCTTCCCACAACCTCTTTATCGAACCTCTCGATCGCATCTATCTTACCGTCCAGATTTCCCTCATGCCCCATCTCATCCGTTGCCTCCACATGGAGAAAGACAAATTCTTTATCCTCTAGCGATTTTAAAGCATATTTCGCCTTTCCTGAAAAGTTTGTATCCGTATAACCTGTTGCACCGGGGACTTCTATAACGTCTAACCCTGCACATATCCCAATACCCTTTATCAGATCCACTGCGGTGATCACGGAGCCTTCTATTCCATATAATTCCTGATAGGTTGGAATATTTGGCTTTTTGCCCCATCCCCAGGGCCATATCATGTTTCCGGGATTCTTTCCCTCATTCCTTCTTTTTACGTTGATCGGGTTATCATCTAAAAGATCTTTCGATCCAAGTATTAAATTCCTCATCAAATCTTTGAGATCTCCCATTGGAAGATTCTCTTCCATCCTTTCTCCGACGATGTTGTGCGGGGGGGTGCATTCTATATCCATATCCATCTCATTGAAGCATCCCCTAATCACCATCAGGTGTCTATAACTTACTCCTGGGAAAAATTCGACGCCGTATCTTCTTCCAATTTTTTCATCCACCTCTTCTATGAGGGTTCTTCCCTCTTCACTCGTTATATGATCGGCGCTATAGTCCTTCAAGATCCCCTCCTCCTCCGTCACGAGATTGCACCTAAATGCGACGTCTCCTTCTCCAAGTTTCACGCCCATGCTCGCGGCCTCAAACGCCCCTCTGCCTGTAAAATAGCTGGAATCATATCCCATAATGGAGAAATTTGCGATATCACTTCCCGGCTCCATCCCGTCAGGAACCGTTTTTGCAAGTCCGCATCTGCCTTTTTTCGTTAGTAAATCCATATTTGGTGTATCAGCAACCATCAATGGCGTTTTTCCTCCGAGACGATCCAGTGGATAGTCAGCCATCCCGTCTGGCACTAGTGTCAAATATTTTTTTCTCTTCCCTTCTCTTCTTCTCATCAGATTCTCACAGTAATATTTTATAGCATATAAAAGATTGATCTAAAATATGAACGTGATGGTGATAGGCTCGGGCGGGAGGGAAGATGTGATAAGCGAGGCTATACATCGTAGCGATAAACTGGGGAGTTTATATGCCGTAATGAAGAATAGAAACCCTGGGATCGCCTCTCGTTGTGAAGATTTTCTCTTAGCGAAGGAGACGGATGTAGAAAGAGTGGTGGATTACGCCCTTTTAAAGAAGATAGATCTAGCCGTGATAGGTCCAGAAGCCCCCTTAGAAAAAGGAATCGTCGATTCTCTTGAAGAAAATGGGATAGATGCCATAGGCCCAAAAAAAATTCCTGCAAAGATAGAGACCGATAAATCCTGGGCAAGGCAACTGATGAGAGATCACAACATAGAGGGTTGTCCAGAGTTTGGAATTTTCAGAGACTTAGAAGGGGTAAAGGAGTTTTTGGATGATCATAGAGAGGTGGTGGTTAAACCCTCTGGGCTTACAGGTGGTAAGGGAGTAAAAGTTGTAGGCGAGCACTTAAAGGATAAGAGAGATGTCATAACATACATAAAAGAAGTATTAAAGAAACATGAAAGCGTCGTATTGGAAGAAAAATTGGATGGAGAAGAATTTACGATACAGGCTTTCACGGATGGAAAAGATCTAATTCCGTCTCCTGCGGTTCAAGATCATAAAAGGGCTTATGGAGGAGATAAAGGGCCAAACACCGGTGGTATGGGATCCTATTCTGATAATGGAGATATTCTTCCATTCATGGAAAGAAGAGATTACGATGACGCGGTGAAGATATTAGAAAGAACGCTTGCTGCGATAAGAGAGGAGACTGGTGAGAAGTACAAAGGGGTGCTATACGGGCAATTCATGCTATGCAGAGAGGGTATAAAATTGATCGAGTACAACGCGAGATTCGGAGATCCGGAGGCGATGAATACGATTCCTATCCTAAAGACCGATCTTTTGGATATATTCGAATCGATCTTGGACGAAAGGCTTAATTCTTTGGATATAGAACACGAAAGAAAGGCGACCGTCTGTAAATATGTCGTTCCAAAGGGATACCCCGAAGACCCAAAGATAGATACCGTCATAAAGATAAGCGGAAGAATGGAAAGAGAGACAGACAAAGGAGAGATGGTTGCAAATCTTCGATTTGCAAACTTGAAAATGGGACATTTTCAAATGCCAAGATCGAAGATCTTCTATTCGAGTGTTGATGAACGAGATGGAAAGATCTATACGACCTCTTCTCGCTCTTTATCGGTCGTAGGAATTGCGGATACTATAGAGGAGGCGGAAAAAATTGCAGAGGGGGAGTTGAGTAAGATAGAGGGGGAGGTCTTCTCGAGGCACGATATTGGAAAAGAATCTTTAATAAGGAAGAGGATAGAACATATAAAAAGACTGAGGGGCTAAATTGCATCTTCTTTCGATTTTAGACCTTAAAAAGGAAAGAATAGAAGAGATCCTCGATCTGGCTATTGAGATGAAGGGGGGGGAAGAGAGAAAGTTTCTCAAGGATAAGAACCTCGCTATGATCTTTGAGAAGCCATCTACGAGGACTCGGGTCTCCTTTGAGGTTGCGATGAGACAGCTTGGAGGATACGCAATTTATCTGAGCAGAGATGATCTTCAGATCAGTAGGGGAGAGAGCATATCCGATACGGCAAGAGTTCTATCCAGATACGTCGATGGGATGGTGNTTAGAGCGTTAAAACACGAGACTCTTACGGCGATGGCGAAATATTCCAGCGTTCCGTTGATAAATGCTCTGACGGATTTGGAACATCCATGCCAGGCAATATCTGATCTACTGACGATAAAAGAGTTTAAAGGTACGGTTGAAGGGTTAAAACTCGCTTGGATTGGGGATCCGAATAATGTATGCAACTCACTCCTACTCCTCTCCTCCCTCTTTAATATAAGTATGACTATAGGCTGTCCGGAAGGATATAAGCCAGATGAAGAGATATTCAATAAGGCGAAGGGAATAGGTGGAAAGATAGAGTTATACGATGACCCCCATAAAGCCGCAGAGGATGCAGATATAATATATACGGATGTCTGGGTCTCAATGGGGGATGACTCGGAGAAAGAGAAGAGAGAGAGGGACTTTAAAAGATTTCAGGTGAATGAGAAGGTTGTTAGTTGCGCAAAAGAGAGTGTGATCGTCATGCACTGTCTGCCCGCAATGAGAGGAAAAGAGATAACGTCTGAGGTGATGGACGGGAAAAATTCTGTGATCTTTGAACAGGCCGAGAATAGACTTCATTCAGAGAAGGCCCTCCTAGCAAAGCTTCTATCGTAGCGGGGGTTGCCGAGAGGAAAAGGCGCGGGGTTTAGGTCCCCGTTCCGTAGGGATCCGTGGGTTCAAATCCCACCTCCCGCACTTTTTACCAAGAAAAAGAGATATTAAGATGAAGATTAAGGGGGTAATTATGTTAGAGGTATTGATTGTCTATTATTCAAGAACTGGAAACACAGAGAAGATGGCAGAAGCGATCGGTGATGGTGTTAGAGACGCAGGCGTAGATGTAAGAGTTAAGAATGTGGAAGAGACCACTTTAGACGATTTACAGACAGCAGACGGAGTCGTTCTCGGAGCCCCCACGTACTTCGGATCGATGCCGGGTGTCATGAAAGAATTTGTCGATAGATCCATTAAGGTGAGGAGAAAGCTGGAGGGCAAGGTTGGCGCGGCTTTTACATCCTCTAATAGCATATCTGGTGGGAACGAGACGACGCTGATCTCGATGATAGAGGCGATGCTATGCCACGGAATGATCATCATCGGAGACCCCATCAAAACAGGCGGCCACTATGGAGTTGTCTCAATAGGAAAGCCTGATGATGAAACGTTGGAAGCATGTAAAGAATTTGGAAGAAGGGTAGGAGAATTGGTGAAGAAGTTGGGTTAATGCCCTCCTTTGGAGAGGAGGGTCATCAAAATTTATACCCCAACATCCTCAAGATTTTCTTCCTGCTTTCTATATCATCCTCTCCTTCTATCCCTATAGGATCAAAACCATCTATTACGCCGACAATACCTCTTCCCTGCTCAGTTTTAGCTATTATCAGCTGTATCGGATCGGCTGATGCACAAAAAATCGTGCAGACCTCCGGAACATCTTTTATCCTCCCCAAAATGTTTATAGGGAAGGCCTCTTTTAGATAGATGATAAAGCTGTGTCCAGCGCCGATCTCCATGGCTTTTTCTGCGGCAATCTTCTCCAGTTCTGGATCGTTGCCGGCGTGTCTGACCAGACGTTGAAGAGATGCTTCGCAGAAGGCGACTCCAAATTTTGCTTGAGGGACTGTATTGACGATCGCCTCGTATATATCTTCCACGGTCTTTATAAAATGCGATTGCCCAACGATCACATTAACTCCATCCGAAGGTTCTATTTCAACTACTTTTAGCTCCAAGTCCAAGTTAATCACCTCTCATCTGAAGTATCCTGCTATATGATTAAATATTTTTTGATCTTATCTTTGGAGGTGTATGAATGAGGTAAATTTATATAACTACGCTCAAGGAGAAAAATTTGGGATGACACGATGGAAGAATATCTGAAAGCTAGTTATTTCATGGATTATGACTCTCTTCTCGTTAAAGATAGAGCTGAAGAGCTCGTTAGAAGCACCGACCATGGATTGGAGAGGGCAAAAAGAGTTTTTTATTTTGTGCGAGACGAGATAAGATATAACCCCTATCTATTCTCGTTCGATGCAGAAGACTTCATAGCAAGCAAGACCTTGAATCGTGGGGAAGGATACTGCGTACAGAAAGCAGTTTTATTGAGCACTTTGGCAAGGGCGGTAGGCATTCCCTCCAGATTGGGGTTTGCTACCATCAGAAATAATCTCACACCAGAGAAACTTGTTAAGCTGATGGGCACCAATCTCTTTGTCTGTCACGGGTATAGCGAACTTTTCCTCGAGGGGCGATGGGTCAAGGCAACTCCCGCCTTCGATTCTAAGATGTGCCAGAAGATTGGTGTGCCAGCAGTAGAATTTGATGGAAGAAGAGATGCGATTTTACCCGAGTACAACAAAAAAGGAGAGCTTTATATAGAATATATTCGATATCACGGCTCCTACAGTGATCTCCCCTTGAAACGAATAGTAGAGATTGGGATGGAGGCTTATGGAAAGTAAATCTTCTTGAAGTTTTGGGCTGGTCAAGATGGAGGATGAGAAGGTTATGGTTGGAAGAGAAGAGAAAAATCTAAAGCTCACAGATAAAAATAATGATCTTTCTTCATTTTTTAAGCCGGAGAGCGTGGCAATAATTGGTTCCCTCGCACAAATTTGGTTTGGTGGTCTGGTGATATTGAACAACCTGCTGGATTGGGGATATTCGGGTGGGATCTATCTGATCAACCCGTCTTACGATGAAGTCCAGGGTGTGAGGGTTTATCCAAACATTAAAGATCTCCCAGAGATCATTGATTTGGCGATCATAATGGCCGCCGCTCAGCAAGTTCCCTCGATAGTAAAAGATTGCACGGAGAAAGGTGTAAAGGCCATAATTATCGTGTCGGACGGCTTCGCGGAGAGGGGGGAGAATGGAGCTAAATTGCAGAGAGAAGTCGTCGAGACAGCAAGACGCACAGGAATTCGGATTCTCGGACCAAACACCGTAGGAACTGTAAATACCACGACCGGCCTGGTGACATCTCCCTATCCNATAGGCAGTAAGATCAAGAGGGGAAATATAGCTTTTGCTGCTCAAACAGGCTTAATTAGCCCAACGGGGTTGAACTATGGAGATCTTGGATATAAAATCAGTAAGATCTGTGACTTTGGTAATAAGTGCGACGTTGACGAGATCGATCTCATAGAATATCTGGCAGATGATCCGGAGACGAAGGTGATCGCGATGGAGATTGAAGGCATAAGGGATGGACGTAGATTTTTGGATGTAGCAAGAAGAGTTACTAAGAAGAAACCAATCTTGATCTTCAAGCCAGGAAGAACAAAAGAAAGTGCAAGGGCACTCATGTCGCACACAGGTTCTCTAGCCGGAGAAAAAAAAATTTACGAATCAGCCTTTAAACAGGCGGGTATTATACAGGCCAATTCTCTTAGAGAATTGTTGGAGATCACAAAGGCATTTTCATATCAGCCACTTCCAAAAGGAAATCGATTGGGGATAATCACCATTACCGGAGCGGGAGGAGCGATGGCAACGGATGTTGCGATAGAATCTGGATTAGTTCTTGCCAAGCTTTCTGTGGGGACAAATGAAAAATTGTCTGAGATTCACCCCTCGCTTGTGGGAAACCCTTCGGATGTGGGGCAGATAGCGGGTATGGGCATACCTCCATACGGAGAAGTGATCGAAGCGATGTTGAACGATGTGAATGTTGACTGTCTTCTATGTACCCTACAGGGAATGATCCCTGCAGAGTACTATCTCCAAACGTTGAACGAAATTAAAAAACCCGAAAATAAACCGATAACCTTCTGGGTATTTGGTCCGGGTTCGGATGGTATAGATCAGATCTATTTTGAACTCGAAAATAATGGATATCCAGCTTATCTGGACATCGAGAGTGCCGTCAGAGCATTGGGCGCTATGTGCCAGTATACAAAAATTCAAATGATGGGAAAAGATGGAGGGAGAACTCAATAATATGAGATATGACTATATTTATAGACGGTCCGATCTTCAAAACTCTCGTGCGCCATCATGTGGCACCAGTGGTATATGGAGCATCCTATAGATAGAAAAATGGGCTTGCCCTTACTCAAAGATCAAAAACTTGTCGTTGGAGGCGCCGCATATTGGACAGCGTTCGGGGGGTTTCCCCACAACGGTATGACCACAGATGGGGCAGATCGAAAACCTTTTCTCATCAATGTCTTTTTTCTGTTCAGCCAGCTCCTTTGCTTTTTTGTATAGTATTTCATGAGTCTTCTCAGCCTCAAGTGCATAGTACGTGTCCCTCTCCGCTTCCTTTTCGTCTTGGATCTTTGCAACATCGTTAAACGCTGGATACATCTCATTGACCTCATAGTGTTCCCCATCTATGCATATCTGTAGATTATCCGTGGTGCCTTTAATTTCTCCAAGAGACCTGTAATGGTTTCTCGCATGGACTATCTCTGCAAATGCTATTGCTCTAAACATATTTGCAATATTCGGAAATCCCTCCTTCTCGGCGACCGCCTCAAAGAGTAGATATCTCATATGAGCCATGGATTCACCGCCGAAAGCCTCTTCTATAAACTTTTTAGTCATCTCTCTTTTTATCACCATATCTACCACCCCATATAAGTGCCGGGGGCGGGATTCGAGCCCGCGACCTTCAGATATCCCAGGCGTCTCTTCCACAACTTTCACAAGCACCCTATGAGTCTGACGCCCTAACCAGCTAGGCCACCCCGGCAATGGCAAAATAATTAGGGTCGTTAAAATAACTTTCTATGCCGTTGATTCACAGCACCGATCTCCCAAAAACCTAAATTGCGTTGATGAACCCAGGGATACCTTCTTCTCTGTTAAAAATCTTTTTAATTCTTTTCGCGTGTGATCTTCCAACATCGCCGATTAATTTAATGTGCATCCTGTTTAAATTATTTAAGTGACGTCTTCCATAACCTTCTTCAAACAGCGTTCTATCTCCTCTCTACATCTTAAATAGCTTGAGTCGTCTTCCCCGAACGGATCAGAGATGTCATCCTCAAAGATCGAAGATTTATAACTACCGTCATCCCTTACGAATTCCTTTAACGTGAACACTTCTTTTTCTTTTGCCTCTTCAAACTCCAGCACCTTATCCTTCTGCTCTCTCGTCATCGATAAAATTAGATCCGATTGCTCTATTAAATCTCTGTGCCATCTTAAAGAGGTCGTGCGGAAATTTTCAAAGAATTCATCGTAGAATTCATCATCGTCAAGGGCAAGCCTTGCGTCCAATGACATAAGTCCACCGTTCCTCGCGATAGAGGAAACCCCTGCTGATCGAATCTCTATCCCGTCGGGTATCATCTTTTTGAGCATAGCTTCTGCCATTGGGCTTCTGCAGGTGTTCGCACTGCAGACGATTAATATGGACTTATATTTCTTGTGATTGGATTTTGGCATGTGACTATCTCCTTTCTAAACCTCATATCATAAGTGATCGTCCGATGAGGTAAAAATGCGAAAACCTATATAAATGCGTCGAAAAGACTCTCCTTAGATGATCCTACCGCTCATCGTATTCTTAATCGGAATGCTCCTTCTTGTGAAAGGGAGCGATTTTTTGGTCGATTCTTCTTCCACAGTGGCAAAAAATTTTGGTGTATCGGAGATGGTGATAGGTCTCACGTTAGTCTCCATCGGTACATCTCTCCCGGAGTTCGTAACATCCGTTCTTGCGTCTTTCGAGGGGCACGGCGGCATCGCGATCGGAGACGTAGTTGGGAGTAATGTATGTAATATCGCCATGGTTGTTGGGATCTCCTCCATATTTTATCCTATCACACTCAAAGATCGAAGATCTTCGAGGATCTTCAACGGTTTTTATAGGGATTATTATATAATGATCATCGCCAGCATATTGCTCTTTATCCTATCTCTTGATGGACGCTTGGGGATGATGGAGGGCGTTTTTTTACTGATATTTTTTCTCCTCTATATGTATCTCATCGTGAGAGAAGAGAGATCAGGTAGATCAAGGGTCTTTGATCAGGCATCTGAATATGTGATCGAGGAAGAAAAAGATAAAGAGAAGAAGCTAAAGATGTTAAAAACGTTTTTTGTCTTCCTGATAAGTCTCTTCGCGGTTCTACTCGGAGCAAAATTAACGGTGGATGGTGCAGTATCGTTGGCGGCTATATTTGGAATTAGTGAGGAGATTATAGCCATGATTTTGATAGCGATCGGAACCTCGCTTCCGGAGTTGGCAGTATCCTTCTCCTCTGCAAAGAATGGAAAGGGAGAACTTGCCATCGGAAACATCGTTGGTAGCAACACATTCAACATATTGCTCATCATAGGATCATCGTCCATAATAAATACTATATTCGTCTCGAAGGGAATAATCTTTGTGGCATTTCCATTCATGATCCTGGTCGCATTGCTCCTCTTCCTCTTCGTAAGAGATCGGAAGATAGAGAGATATGAAGGTTTGATACTCTTTTCTATATATATTATATTTATATCAGCTATACTTAAATATTTATGAGATGTTTTTGGTCTTCTCTTCACTCTCACTCCTGAAGTTCTCGCTCATCTCAGCGTAGGTCTCCGAGGCGTATTCTCTAATAGAATTCATCATCTCGCTCAGTTGTTCTGTTGTAGCCGTCTGTTCCTCTATTGCCACAGATGTTTCTTCAGATGATGTGGTTGCAAATCGAAGATTTGCATATCCCAAAAATCTTTGATTTTTGAGGACAGCCATCTCTTCTGCCGTGCTCGCGACCTCGTCCATCCCCTCCACTACCTTTCCTATCCTGTTCATACTAACTCCTGCTTCTCGGTCATTATCTTCTTTGCCTCTTCCGCTACCATCGGCGTCTCAAGAGTATTCTTCCCCAAAACCTCTTCTCTCGTGAACCCAAAGACTTTCTCGAAGCTCGGGTTCACGTACTCCCATCTGCTCGTTGGATCTGTAAGGATGATAGGCGTGCCCACGTTCTCAACCATCGCGCCTAACTTCCTAAGCTCTTCCTCGCTTCTGCGTAATTCGGTTATATCGGTGGCGGTTACCAGAACGTTTATGATGTTGCCTTCCGCATCTTTTAAAGGAGAGAAATTTAGAAGCGCAGGAAAAGTCGTTCCGTCTCCCCTCAAACAGGTGGCTTTACATGTAGAAAAGCCCGTTCCTTCTCTTTTAGACTCTTCGAAGGCATTTTTGATCGTCTCCATATCTTCTTCGGCATACAATCCCTCTACCCTTTTGCCTATGATCTCATCTCTTGAACGTCTGAAATATCTCTCGGTGGCCAAATTCGTATCGATCCTCTCTCCATCAGGCGTCATTAAAGATGTCGGATTTGGAAGAGAGCGAGCTAAATTGGAAGCGTATTCTTCGACTTTCTTCGATTCTCCTATATTTTCCGATGTCACCTCGATCATCTCGTTTATCTTCCCGCCGATCTCTCGATATTCTTTAGAGATCGAACTTAAATCGATTCTTGAGGTCATATCTCCCTTCAATATGTTATCCAACACTTCATTTAGCAAAGATATATCCCTATTTACCACTTCTGCCATTAGAAATCACCCCCGTCTTTTAGGCTCGTCAAAGTTACGCGAAAGTTTGACTAACTCGGCGGCATACAAACCGCCACCCTCCCCCCTCTCTATCCAAATCTATCACTCAATTGACCTACTATACGTCTTGCAGTGATCTCATCCTTGATGAAAGCGATCCTCTTCTCTACATGATCGAATAAGATCGGGAGATCTTCCTTCTTAAGATTGCTATCGTTCTTCTCGATCTCTTCGCATGAGTGGGCGATCACTCCTTTGGCGAGAAATCCAAGATCCTTCTGAAGGGCTTCTACTAAAGCTCTTGTCAACTCGTTCATCTGGTGAGCTTCTCCAACTCGTTCATCCTTCCAACCAGGTTTTCAATGGTAGCCTTCGTCTCTTCTATACTTGCACTCTGTTCTTCCACGGATGCACTCACCTCTTCCACCTGAGAGGCATATTCGGTGGCTATCGAACCTGCATCACCTGCCATCTGCTTCACGTTATCCATACCCTCGATCTGTTTAGTCCCAATCTCCGTTATGGCAATCGTCTTCTCGATGTTTGAACCTGTAAGCTCATTTATCTCATTGAGAGAATCTAAAGCACCTTTTATCCTCATCTTACTATCCATCACAGATTCTATCGTCCTATCTGATTCCTCTATCGTCTCATCGATTCTTTTGCTAAGACCCTCTATGATCCCCTTCGCATCTCTTGCATAGTTAGAAGAGCTCTTTGCCAGATCATCGATCCTCTTTGCAATGGATCTTAGACCCTTGCCCTCTCCTTCATTGCCCGAGCCTGATATATCTGAAACAACACCTGCAACCAGACCGAGTGTATCGGTCTTGTCAGCAACAGAATTTATGAAATCGGTCAGTTTAGATACTTTGGATACCTCAGAACTCAAATCTTTGATCTCTTTGGCGTTTTCCCCAAGCGTTCTATATATCTCGTCAAGAGACATTCCCGCCTCAATCGCCTTCGAACTGCTACCTTCCAGGACATCTCTCATCAGATCTGCACTCTTCTCGATCTCTCCTGACATTCTAATGAAGCTCTTAGATTGTTCGGTCAGATCTTCCATGCTATTTATGATATTACTCAAAGAAGTCGCCTGATCTTCAGCTCCCTGTGCGGTTGAGTTCATCGCTCCAGCAATATCTTCAGAGGCGGTGGATATCTGGTCGTATGCGGCATTCAACTCTTTTATTGCGGTATTCAATACTAAAACGGTATCTTTTATCTGATCGATCATCTTTCTAAGTTCTGTTATATCCTTGAGCTCAATTACCCAGTTTGTGATCTCTTCATCTCCATCGTATATGCAGGTCTGTGTGAGCAGTATATGTGCCACCTCGCCGGATCTTTTCACGAGCGGTACCTCGTACGTGACCACGTCTCTGCCGTATAACTCTCGATGCTCTGATATTATCTTCTTTGCCTCTTCCGTTATCATGGGCGTCTCAACAGTATTCTTCCCCAAAACCTCCTCGCTCTTGAACCCAAAGAACTTCTCGAAGATCGGATTCACGTACTCCCACATGCCCGCTGAATCCGAGAGAGCTGTTGGCGTGCCGGAGTTCTCCACCATCGCACTTAGTTTCTGCAACTCTTCTTCTCGCTTTCGCTCTTTTGTTACATCTTGAACGGTAAAGGTATAGTCTGTAATATCTCCCTGCACGTCTTTTATACTTCCCACATGAACGGATACGATGATACGCTCACCGGATTTAGTAATCCACGGCAATTCATACACCGGTGCTGCGTCATATTTCTCTCTCCGCTCTCTAAAAATTTTGGCCGCCTCATCCGTATTGAACGGTTCTTCTTCGGTTCTTCTGCCCAACATCTCGTCGGCTTTATAGCCTACAATCTCTTCTAAAGCAGGATTAACGGTTTCCCATTTCTTATCGGGATCATCTGCTCTATACGTAACTATTCCCACTGGCAGATTGTTCATGATATCTCCAATGCGCCTCTTTGCATCTTTAACTTCGGTTTCGCGCTTTTCCAAATCAGCTATATCCGTAAACGTCATCAAAACCCTGTTTTCCCCCGCCGAGACGTCTTCATAGGGTAATGCTCCCACAATAAACGTAAATCTCCCATTTGGAGTATCTATTGTGTTTATTCCTTTGACCTTCTCTTTCTTCTCCATCGCCTCGCTCCGATTGACCCTCTCTATCGTTTCTACGACCTTGAAATCTCTCCTCAAGTTCTTCCCAATCAAATCTTCTCGTGAATATCCGGTAATGCTAAAATAAGCTTTATTTGCCTCTAATAAATTAAGATCTTCATCCACAATCGTCATCGGCACGGGATTTTCTTCTATCAACTTTGAAGACGTCTCCCTCGAATTTTTTAATTCTTCTTCTCTCTTTTTTGTACAGTCGATCATCGAATTTATCGATTCTCCTAATGCTCTGTGCTCTTCTTCGATCTCGCTCAAATCAACCCTCGCGGTTCTATCTCCTCCAGCTGCATCGCCCAAAATGGCGATTAAGGTAGACAGGTCATCTTTTGCCGTTTTCATCACCTCTTATATTTTATACAATACGTTCGAACCCTATTAAAAAATTCGAATCTACTCTTTATTATACCACATCATTAATCGTCACCATATCTATGGAAAAACGAAGGCCTCACATCAACCTCCTCCCACCTTTATCCCACGTTTTTATGCTTTTGGGCTTTTGGCGATAACTTTATTAACCCTATTTTGGCTTTATATAAAGCTATTTATAGNGAGTACCTAACATGTTAAACTTTTAAAACTCTCATCCGTGAATTTCTCGATCGGGTACATCTCCGTTTTGACCATGAATGGAGATGAGCCTAAAAGCATAAAAAATTTAGTAGTTAACTATACTTTTTCTAAAGTTACAGCATATAATAACTCAGTACGTCTTTGCAAGATAAACCTTTATCTTGGTCTCTTTCCCACATATTGGGCATATTCCATCCTCTTCTTCTCCAAGTATATCCCCAAGTATATCCGCACCAGATCTCTCTTCCATCTCCCTTCCGCAGCTCTCATCTCCGCACCAGCTCGCCTTTATTATACCTTTTCTGACGTGATTACTCATCTCTTCGATCTTGGCGCACTCAAATATCCTTTCTCTCATTCCTGCTTCTGCTTTCAGAAGGAGGTTCTTCCCCATCTTATTCATCTCTTCTTCTATCCGGTTATCCAATTCCTCCATCTTGACCGAGATCTTTTTTTGCTCGTCCCTTCTGCTGATCACGACCTCATCCTTTTTTATATCCCTCGGTCCCAACTCGATCCTCACTGGAACGCCTTTTAACTCCCAATGATAGTATTTTGCCCCGGGCCGCTCCTCCGATAGATCGAGTTTCACCCTGTATCTCTCCCCCAACCTCTCTTCTATCTTCCTACACCTCTTTAGGACTTCTTCCCCGCCCTCTTTCTTGATGATTGGTATTATAACGAGCTGTATTGGAGCTACCTCTGGTGGCAGAATAAGTCCCCTATCATCTCCGTGAATCGAGATCATCGCGGCGATGCACCGCTCTGAGATACCGTAACACGTCTGATGGACGTACCTCCTTTCTCCGCGTTCGTCTTCATACCTTATCTCGAACGTCCTGGCAAAATTATCTGCAAGATGATGAACCGTTCCGATCTGAAGTGTTCTCCCGTCTGGCATCAGCGTGTCTACCGCAATTGTGTGGTCTGCCCCGGGAAATTTATCCCAGTCCGGTCTTTTGCTTATCGTTATCGGGATACAGAGTCGCTTAAAAAATGATTTATATATCTCAACTGCCTTCTTTACCTGCATCTCCGCATCTTCATAGCTCTCGTGGGCGGTATGTGCCTCTTCAAACGAGGTTATCTCTCTTGCCCTTATCAACGGCCTCGTGCTCTTGGTCTCGTATCGAAACGTGTTTGCTATTTGATAAGTTAAGAGGGGCAGATCCGCATGGCTCCTTATCCAGAGCTTGAAGATCGGATATATTGCCGTCTCTGATGTTGGTCTCAAGACGAGGGGTATCTCCAATTCATCGAGACCACCCCTCGTTACCCAATAGACCTCATCTTGAAAACCTGCTATATGCTCGGCCTCTTTCATAAACTCTTCTTCTGGAATTAAGAGTGGAAATAAGGTCTCTTCATGCCCGCTTTTATCGAGAAGTTCCCTTAATATGCCGTATGTGTATCTTCTAATCTTGAAACCGAAGGGACACCACACATATATGCCTTTTACTGGATACCTCACGTCCACTATCCCTGCAACTTTTAGAATGTTACTGTACCATTCTCCGAAGTTCTTCTTCTGCATTTGAGGACATCTCCGCTCTCGATAACTTTAATACCACAGAGGAATATATACCAGCGTTCGCGTGATGATATATAAATGGATTTCTTTGATATAACTGGAGAGCATAAATCGAAGTGGATGCAGCTTCCGAGGATCGTGGTAATTGGGCATAGAAAGATCCGCGACGTTGGAGACGTATGTAGAGGGTTGGGATTAAGTGGGAGCGCTTTGATCGTTAGTGGACCAAAGACGAGCAAGATAGCTGGAAATGCGGTGAGCGATACCCTGAGAGAATGCGGGATCGAGACGAGAATAAAAATTATAGCAGATGCAAGCATGGAAGAGGTGAAGAGTACAGAAAAATTAGCGGGGGAGATGGGAGCAAATTTTTTACTAGGCGTTGGCGGAGGAAAATGTATCGATATCGCCAAAGCAACTTCTTTTGCGCTTGGTATGCCTTTCATAAGCGCTCCAACGGCCGCATCCCATGATGGAATCACCTCGTCAAGGGCTTCCATATCGGGAGGTGGTAACACGACATCCGTGGAGGCGCATGTCCCAATCGCTGTCGTGGCAGATACGGAACTGATATCTAAGGCGCCTTATAGGCTACTTGCATCTGGATGTGGAGATTTGATATCGAATTATACAGCCGTGAGGGACTGGCAGTTGGCTTATAGGCTTAAAAATATTGAATACAGCAGTTATGCTGCGGCATTGTCCCAGATGACGGCACAGATGATAATCGAATCTGCCGATACGATTAAAGAGGGGTTGGAAGAGTCGGCATGGATAGTGGCCAAAGGGCTCGTCTCAAGTGGGGTTGCAATGAGCATAGCAGGGTCTTCCTTTCCCGCAAGTGGATCGGAGCATAAATTTAGTCATGCGCTCGACAAAATAGCTCCAAAACCGGCGTTGCACGGTGAAGAGTGCGGGGTTGGTGCTATAATGATGATGTATCTACACAGGGGAGACTGGAACTTAATAAGGGATACATTAAAGAAGGTTGGCACTCCTGTCTGTGCCAGCGAGCTTGGAATAGAGATAGAATATATTATAGAAGCTTTAGTGCACGCTCACGAGATTTATCCAGAGAGATACAGTATTTTGGGAAATGGTATCACAAGGAAGGCAGCGAAAAATCTCGTAAAGATAACCAAGATAGATGAATGAGGTTAAGGAAAATGAAAGAAGAGACTAAAGTCACCTTAATAGGGTCAAAACTTGCCAATGTTGGAACGGAATTTATATTTGTCGGTGCTTCGGATGAATGTGAGAACTGCAAACTGAGAAACAGCTGTATAAATTTGGAGAAAGGTAGAAGATATAGGGTGGTCGGGAAGAGAGGCGACGTTCTTCATGATTGTGTCTTACACGACGGAGGGGTCAAAGCGGTTGAGGTCGTCGAGGCTCCGCTTGTCGCCACAATTGAACCGAAGAAAGCTTTTAGTGGATCAAAGATAACTTATGAACCTATTGATTGTGATATTAGAAATTGCGAATTCTTCGATCTTTGCCACCCTGAAGGGATCTGGCGAAGGGATACCTGCACAATAACGAAGGTGCTTGGGGGAATAGATGACTGCAGGAAGGGCTACGATCTTAAATTGGTGGAGTTAAAAATATGAGAAGTTAGTTTTAGTTATACCTCTGTTCATTTTTCCGCTCCTTCGATCTCTTCTTTACCCCCTTCTTCGATCTCTTCTTTACCCCCTTCTTCGATCTCTTCTTTACCCCCTTCTTCGATCTCTTCTTTACCCCCTTCTTCGATCTCTTCTTTACCCTCCTTCGAATATTTTTCTATGTAAGAGACCTCCTCCACACCAAGATATTTCAAGATCTCCTCTGCCATCTTCTTCCTGAAGAGGATCCATTTTTGATCCAGCGAGGATTCATAATTTATATATACGAATGCTTTATCATCGACTACCTCGGCGTCCATCTCCTTATTCATATAAAGTTTAATGAGACCTTTTATCTGCTCGGACGGGTCGGTTATCTTCCTCAATATTTTGTATTCGTAGGAGATGGTCTTTCCGGCGAGTGGTGGATTGAAATCCACCATTGCACGCCTTCCTATCACCTTCTCCACGATACCCACTCTGCCATCGAGCATCACCTGCATTCCGGGCACAGGTCTCTCTTTGAATTTACTTACCGGAGTCAACACCTTTAAATCGCCGTTATAAGTTCCAAAACCTTTTTCCGGAGTGATCTCAACTTTCTCCTCGGATCCAATCTCTTTTTCTAATAAGTCCTCTTCAAAACCTTTTATCAGGTGCTCTGCCCCGAGCACGACGGTTATTGGGCCATATACCACGCCTTCTTTATACACATCTTCTTCTTTGGCGACATCTTCATCAGTTGTATCGAATACCTCTTCACCCACCTTGCCGGTGTACGATACCTCGATTATGTCCCCATCTTTTAATTCATCCATTTTTTTTACCTGATAAATTTCTCCGTCATCGGAATCGCGTGAGCATTCAATCCAAGTTCCTCGGTGCTCATTCCCATGGAAAGACCGATCAGTTGCGTGATGAAGAGGACAGGCATATTAAAAAACTCTTCTCCAAACTTCTCTTTTATCTCTACCTGTCCCCTGTCCATCTGGAGATGGCAGAACGCACAAGGATTTATTGTGGCATCGATCCCGGCCTTCTTCATTGATTCAAATTTTTGCTTCGTGAATGTGAGAGAGACTTCAAGATCCCTCGTCCTGACGCCACCCCCCGCACCGCAGCACATCAGCTTATCCTTGTAATCGACGCTCTCAGCGCCCGTTGCTTCGACGAGCTCATCCAGTATCGTCGGTCTCTCCGAACTTCCATGTCCTCTTACCGCGCTCGGCTTCAAGAAGTGGCACCCATAGTGAACGCCGATCTTCGCATCCAACGGTGCCACTACCGCCTCCTTTAGTCTCTTTATTCCTATGTCATCGTATAGAAGTTCCACGACATGTTTTATCTCTATATTTCCTTTATACTCCAAACCCTCATCCTTTAAATTTTCATTCACCCAGTCTTTCAGCTCAGGTTTTTCCTTCAATAGATGATCTGCCTCCTGCAGAGAACCGTAACAACCATTACACGTTACATAGACGTCCAAACCCATCATATCCGCCAATGTGACATTCCTTGCCGCTATGAGAAGCCATGTGTTCAGGTCGAACGAGCCAAAGACTCCTGGTGCAGGACAACAGCTTGCCCCATCCAGATCTCTCGTCTCTATATCAAATTTCTTCAAAACTTTCACCGTGGCAGCCTCTATCCCAGGATACCTGTTTGGTGTTATGCATCCAAGAAAATAAGCGTATTCTTTCATTTATTTTTCCTCCCTATCCTCCAGATTCATCGTATTCCAATCGAATCCAACCAGTTTATCAAATTTCATCTTCTTTGATATATCCTGAATCGCCTTCAATGCCTCCGGATATTTGTGCGTGGTTGGAGGTATCTCTGATAGTCCCAGTTTCTTTCTCAACTTTTTTGTGGCATCGTTTATCGGAACGGCGTGCCCGGTCTTAATCACGTACATGGCAGTAGCTCTGTGTGCCTTTGACATGTGCCCCTCTTTTGCCGCCACGTTTCTTAATGCCCTTATTACATCAGTCGTCTTCACCTCTCTCGGACATCGCTCGTAGCATGTATAACACGTCGTGCATAGCCAAATGTCCGGATCTTCAAGGATAGATCGGTCGCCAGATTGGACCTTATTCATCAATCTTCTCGTTCTGTATCCCGTTATTCTCCCGGATGGACAACTTCCGGTGCACTTTCCGCACTGCATACACGCATACAGACTATCGACCGTATCTTTTCCGAATACCCATCCGCACTCCTCTATATCCTCGACGAGACTCAATTGCTGTGCCTCCCCATCAGACCGATCGCCTTTGCGGCTGCGGCGCCACCCTGCATGATAGAATCAGCGATCTCTTTCGGTCCCTGGCAACAGCCAGCCAGAAAGATTCCTTCCTTCTCCGTTTCGACAGGATCATACAGGTTCTTCTCAACGAAAAATCCGCACTCATCCACTTTTATTCCCAAAGTCTCTGCCAATTCAGAGGAATCCTCTCTTGGTTCTACCCCGACCGCAAGCACGATCATATCTGCGGCAGATTCATAAGGTTCTGAGAGTAAGGTATCTTCTGCTCTAAGAACAAGATTGCCTCCATTGCTATAGACCTCTGCGGCAACACCGCGCCTGTAGAGCACCTGCTTCTTCTGCACCTCTTCATAAAATTGTTCACACCCCTTTCCAAAAGCCCTCATATCTATGTAACAGACAGAGATCTCGGCGTTGGGTAATTTTTCTCGGAGCATATACGCCTCTTTTGCCGTGTACATGCAGCAGATCCTGGAGCAGTAGGGGTTCCCCACCTTCTTATCTCTGGAACCGATGCAGTGGGCAAATACTACGGATTTTGGCTCTTCTCCGTTTATGATAATCTTTCCACCTGTTGGACCATCCTCATCCAGTATCCTCTCCAGTTCTAATGAGGTGATCACACCATCATACTTGTCATACGCTAACTCCGGCCTTAGGTTCGGGTCGAACGGATCAAAACCCGTGGCAACCACTACGCTACCTACATCTATCTCTATCGTCTCTGCCTTTTGATCGAAATTTATCCCGTCACAGACCTCTTTACATCTGCTACAACTGCCGTCTTTGAAGTGCAAACAATTAGTTTCATCGATCACACACCCATCTGGAACGGCATAAGAGAAGGGAACAAATATCGCCTTTCTCTTGTCAAGCCTTTCGTTAAATTCATTTGGAACCTCGACAGGACAGACCTCGATACATTTTTCGCACGACTTGCCCTCAGGAACGTATCGCGGCTTCTTCTCTATCTTAACTTTGAAGTTGCCCGTTTCACCCTCTAGACCTAATACCTCTGAATTTGTCAGGAGCGTTATCCGCCCGTGATTATACACCTCCTCCATCAGAGGTTTTAAGACATCCTTTATATTGATAAGATCTGGGTAGCTCTTTACGATCTGCGCCGATCTGCCGCCGATAGAAAAATCCCTCTCGACTAAATAGACGTCAAACCCTGCGTTTGCGATGTCCAATGCCGCCCGAAGACCCGCCACCCCACCACCGATTACAAGCCCTTTCATTTTTAACCTCTTCAAAAAATCTTTACACGACTCAGGACTTCAACTCTTTGATCTTCTCTGTAAGCGCTGGCATCACTTTGAGCAGATCATCAACAATTCCATACTGTGCCACCGAGAATATGGGCGCTTTGATATCTTTATTTATCGCCACGATCATGGTGGCCCCCTTCATACCAGCAACGTGCTGAAACGCCCCGCTTATACCAAACGCCAGGTAAAACTTTGGTTTAACCGTTTTACCGGAAGTTCCCACCTGTCTATCCTTCGGAAGCCAATCATAATCCACGACTGGCCTGGAACACGATACCACACCACCGACGGCATCTGCAAGTTCTTCTGCCATAGGCAGGTTATCCTTATCCTTAATCCCTCTTCCAACCGATATCAGAACGTCTGCCTGCGTGATATCCACAGCGCCTGCTACCGGTTCGACGAATTCTAAGAATTTTTTATTCTCTATCGCTTCCTTAAGGGGGGAATCCACCTTTGTGATCTCTCCGTTCTTCTCTTCAAGATCGGCCGCGGAGAACTCTCCAGATCTTATCGCGATGACGGAAGTCTCCGCCTCCCCAAGAACCAGATCTGAAAGCACCTTTCCGTTATATACCGATCTCATCACCTTTATTCTTCCACCTTCTTCGCTGATCCCAACAACGTCGGTGGCTATCGGGGAATCGAGATCTATTGCCAACGCGGGAGCTATGTCCATACCCATAGACGTATTCCCCATCAGAAAGACCTTCGGTTTATCCTTCTTTATAAGCTCCCCTATGACCTGGGTATATGCCTCGGTGTTATTCTCGATCCTTTCGTCTTCCACCACTAACACCTTATCTGCATATTTCGCTACCTTCTCTGCATGATCTCCCAAGTCCTTTCCTAGTAAAATCGCAACCACTTCATCATTCAATCTTCTAGCTGCAGAGATCGATTCGAAGGTGACATCCATCAATTCACCCCGCCTGTGCTCTGCCAACACATATACAGTCATTTAGAACGCCCCCTTCTCCTTCAATAGCGAAGCAAGTTTTGCCGCCGCCTCCTCTGGAGAACCTCCAATGATCTCCGCGATCTTGCCCGGTGGTGGTAGATACATCTTTTCGAGGCTTAGCATCGGTTTGACCTCAGTTACTCCAACATCCGCTGGGGTCATCACCTTCAATTCCTTCTTTCTCGCCTTTCTGATACCTGATATTGAGACGTATCTCGGCTCATTGATCCCCGTCTGGATGGTGAAGAGTGCGGGTAACTTTATCTCATAAATTTCGTTTAGACCGCCCTCAAGCTCCCTGCTCGTTTTGGTCCTCCCGTCCAGCACCTCTATTCCATTCACCATTGCTGCATGAGATATGCCAAGCATCCTTGCAACCATAACCCCGGTCACTCCAGAGTTAAAGTCACCCGATTGAGCACCGAAGAGAACAAGATCAAATTTTTGATCCTTTATCAACGTATAAAGAACATTTGCAAGGACGAATGAATCTTCAGGATCCTCCATGTCTAACCTTATCGCTTTATCTGCACCCATTGCAAGGCTTCTCCTCAGTATATCCTCCTTATCTTTACCACCCACCGTTACCACCGTGACAGTCCCTTCATCTTCCTCTTTCAATCTTATTGCCTCTTCCACTGCATAGTTGTCCCACTCGTTTATGGCGAAGGTCAACCTTTCCTTATTTATCTCTCTTCCACCTGCACCGACCGATACATCCGCTTCTGCCGTATCCGGAACTTTTTTTACACACACAATTACGTCCATTTTGTACCTCCCATTCACTTCAAAACTTCATCTAAAATTTCAAATATATCCATTACCCGCATAGTCTCTTCGTATCCTGCCGTAGCACGTGCATCTTCTAGTGTAGAGAGGCAGAACGGGCATGCAACTGCGATTACAGTTGCCTCATCTCTATTTGCATCATTAACCCGGATGATGGAATTCCTTTCTCCTGTTCCCGTCCCCTCAGCCCACATTCTTCCTCCACCCCCCTCACAACAGAGACTCCGATCCTCCCTCCTATCAAATTCTATACATCTTGCACCCGGTATTATATTTAATATCTTTCTCGGTGGCTCAAAGATGTTATTTCTCTTGCCGAGATAGCAGGGATCATGATAGATCACCGTCTCACTAAACTCGTTCATCATCTCCCCGTCCAATCTTCCATCATCGATCAATTCTTCCAGGATTTGAGTGTAGTGTTTCACCTCGAGTTCTATATCGGGTATCTCCGCGTCATCTTCTTTAAGTCTTTTGGCACATTCCGGATAATCGTTCACGAATGTGTTATACGCATGGGGGGAGAGTGTGATGATCTTTGATATACTGAACTCATCGAATAAGTTTAAGTTGTCCTCGACGAGCATCTCGAAGAGACCTGTTTCGCCCATCATCCTTGGTTCACTGCCGCAACAGGGCTCCTCCTCCCCAAGAATGCCAAAATCCACTCCAAGCTTCGTTAAGACATTTATGGCCGCTCTACTCACGGATTGAATCCTTGGATCATAAGAGGCAGTGCAACCGATATATAGCAGATATTCCGCATCTTCGCCCTCAGAAATATTCTTAACTTTTACATCGAGATCTTCAAGCCACTCCGCCCTCTTTGATTTAGGACGACCCCATGGGTTGTTATTTGTCCCAACACTCTCAAGGGCATCTCTCACCGTTATAGGGATTGTGCCTCCTTCCACCAGAGACGATCTCATTCCAACGATGACTTCCGCGGGCTTGAGGTCTCTCGGGCACCTCACCGTACAGATACCACACGAAGTGCAATCCCAAATCTCTTCGTGTTTCTCTAATTCCCCGTTTTCGTTGAGAATGGCGATTCTCATAAGTTCTCTGATATTAAGATCTGATCTTAAGGAGACGGCGCAACTTCCGGTACACTTCCCACATTGCATACACGCATATACGTCGTATGCCTCATCAAAATTACCCTCTTCAACCTCCATCATTTCTATCAGCTCTTTATTACTGAAGGTTTTTAAAAAAGGTTTAACATTTAAAATTTTCCCTTATAATACCTCGTTGAATAAAAAACGCAATTACCCTCTCACAAAAAATTTAAAGACCGATCAATGTGCTCAAAAACCAAAGGTTTTTGGCATACGGAAATCTCCGATTTCCGACTATATCACCATCTCTTCAACACATCCTTCAACTCCTCTGCCTTCTTCTTTAACTTTATTACTGTTTCTTCTCTGCCTCTCTTCTCTCCAATGATATTCACAAAGGCACTTCCAACCACGACCCCATCCGCTCCTGCTCTTATGAGAGATTCGGCATCTTTAGGATTGGATATCCCAAAACCGACGCAGAGTGGATTTTTACAGATCCTCTTTGCTCTCTTCAAGAGCAGAAACGCCTCTTTGCTTATCTCATCTCTCGCACCCGTCGTCCCATACAAGGAGATCAGATAGAGAAAACCGCTGGTGGCGTGGTCTATCTCCTTCATTCTCTCATCTGATGTGTTCGGCGCGGATAAAAATATCGTCTGAAAATTAAGTTCTCTACATCGCTCTATATACTCTCTTCCTTCTTCCACCGGCAGATCAACGATGATTAGACCGTCTGCTCCTGCCCTTTTCGCTTCCAGCAAAAATTTTTCCATGCCTCTCACATAGATCGAATTGTAATACGTCATCAGCACGAGTGGTTTCTCAGATTCCTCTTTGAATCTTTCCACGATCTCGAAGGTATCAGCTACCCTAAAATCATTCTTCAAAGCCCTGATATCAGCGGCCTGGATCGTCTTTCCATCTGCCACCGGGTCGGAGAATGGGATGCCGAGTTCGAGTATATCCGCACTGTCGCAGAGTGCCTTCAGATATTCGACGGTTAAGTCTTTATTCTGATCTCCGGCAGTTATGAACGTTACAAGTGCCCCCTCACCTCTTTCTCGTAACTCCGAGATCTTATCCGAAAAATTCTTCTTCATCTTTTATTTACCTAATATTTCTTTTGTTTTTAAAGTCCGATCGGAGATCGGACCCCAAGTTGAAAGAGTGGAACTCTTCGAGTGCATCCTTGACGATTCCCACATCCTTGTCCCCTCTGCCGGAGAGACAGACAACTATAATATCGTCTCTCTCCATCGCTCCCGCAATCCTCATCGCATACGAAACGGCATGAGCAGATTCAAGCGCAGGAACTATCCCCTCTTTCCTCGAAAGCTTCAAAAATGCTTCCAAAGCCTCTTCATCCGTTACGGATGTATATTCCGCCCTGCCACTATCTTTCAAAAAGGCGTGCTCCGGGCCCACACCCGGATAGTCTAATCCTGGAGCGATGCTGTGCGTCTGGAGTATCTGTCCATCATCGTCTTGAAGGAGATATGAGAGAGCGCCGTGAAGAACTCCTTTTTCTCCGGCGCACAAACTGGCTGCATGTTTGCCCGTATTAATTCCTCTTCCTCCAGCTTCCACCCCAATCAGTCTAACATCGTCTTCCAAGAACGGATGAAAACTTCCGATGGCATTGCTCCCTCCTCCGACGCAGGCGACGATCGAGGATGGAAGACGCCCCTCCTTCTCCAATATCTGACCCCTCATCTCCCTTCCTATGACGGATTGAAGATCTCGAATAATCGTTGGATAGGGATGTGGCCCAACGACGGAGCCTAATAGATAGTAT
>JGI24025J20009_10000494_pt1 | contig 30603 bp, 28 predicted proteins | sample Cruoilmetagenom3_FD_20009 | JGI IMG/M metagenome (IMG submission 20009) | reverse complement strand
GCCCCTAATAGGGAGGATGAATCTGATGCTGCTCTCTCGGGGTGGATAGTATACTTTTTCTTTTTATGGCAATAAAGGGTTATGACACAACCAAAAAAAAAACATGTGTGTTGAGACATTTTTTGTCGTAAAGGATTTTTATCACCTCTGACATACAGATAGTGGATGATACCCCTCACTGCTCTTTGGCTTATTTTACCAGCCTATATTGCCAATGCCTCAGCAGTTCTCATGGGGGGAGGGACACCGATTGATTTTGGGAAAAAATGGAGAGGAAAACCCGTGTTTGGCCCGGGGAAGACATGGAAGGGATTCATAGGGGGGATGGTATTAGGATCTGCTGTGGGGTATCTGCAGGCACTCCTTTCCCCTGAAAGTTTTGGGGGATATCCCGTGCTGTTACTCACCGTTTTCTCCTTATCCTTGGGTGCCCTGGCAGGTGATCTCTTTGAGAGTTTTATTAAGAGGAGACTGGGGAAAAATAGGGGAGAGAAATGGCTCTTGGCTGATCAACTGGATTTTTTAGCGGGGGCCTGTTGTGTTTGTTTTCTCGGCAGTGAGGCCATGAAAAGGGGGGGAATAAGTCCGGGTAACTGGTTCTTGGAGGCTTTTTCGGTTTGGCATCTAATGTTTCTTTTTATTTTTACTCCCTTTCTCCATTATTTTATAAATTATGTGAGCTATAAACTAGGAATAAAAGAGGTACCATGGTGAAAAAAAACAACGATGAGCTCTCAGAATTTGTAAAGGAGAAACTGGCAAAGATACAACATCTTGCCCCAATGAATAGTGAACTACAAAAATGGCTATCAGAAAAAAAAACTGGCTTGGAAGACAAAATTTCCGTGAAAATGCAAAAAGAGATAACGGGGAAATGCAATATTTGCCGGCACAGGAAAGCCCGTTATCGTTGTATCAAGTGTAACCGAGAGGTGTGTGCTGAACATTACTGGATCTTATATGGCCTCTGCAAAAAATGTGTATCGGATAAGACCATTGAGCAATGGAAAGATGAGGAAAAAAGACTGGGGATCGATATCATCAGATAAAAATAAAAAAATATGATACAAAAGCGTATTTGAAGAATAAAGACGTCTAGAACAGTGGGGGGCCTGTGGGGTAGCTTGGCATCCTTGTGGCTTCGGGAGCCATTGACTCGAGTTCGAATCTCGACAGGCCCACTCCCCCATTATTATACTTATTATTCTCATCATTTTGTTCATTAATATTATTAAAAAGTAGGTGTTTTATTTTTATAAAATTAAAATATCAAAATTAGTTGATTTTCTAAAAATCTAGATATGACTAATCCATGATTTTTTTTTCTTTTTTGATTAGGTCTTACGTATTTATACAGATGGTGTTGGTTAACTATGCTTTGTATTAACTATGCAATCGAATTGGTAGTTACATTTGACTTTCTTAGATTTTTTAGCATGCTGCAAACTGTATATTTTATATAGATGTGATGGCTAAGAAAATTCAATGGAAGAAAAAAAGATTAAAAAGATTGTTAAGGGTCACTATAAAAACATTGCAACAGGAAAGAGTTGCTGTACTAGCTGTGGAACCAGTGAGTTGACGGCTTCCCAGATATCAAAGTCGATTGGATATTCCGATGAAGAAATGCAAGCTGTTCCAGAGGCAAATCTAGGTCTTGGGTGTGGAAACCCGATAGCTTTTGCTGGGATGAAAGAAGGTGACATTGTTTTAGATTTGGGTTCAGGGGCGGGTTTCGACTGCTTTTTGGCTGCAAAGAAAGTGGGGGAATCAGGAAAAGTCATTGGCGTAGATATGACTAGGGAAATGATTGATAAATCCCGAGAAATCGCCAAAAAATATGGTTATACCAATGTAAAATTTCACCTGGGTGAAATAGATAATTTACCTCTTGCAGATAACTCTGTTGATATTGTCATAAGCAATTGCGTGGTGAACCTTGCTCCCGACAAGCTAAGGGTTTTTCGGGAAGCATATAGGGTACTGAAACGTGAAGGAAGGATGTATATTTCAGATATTGTTTTATTAAAAGAACTTGCACCAGAACAAAGGAATGATAAAGAGTTGATAGCAGGATGCGTGGGGGGTGCTTTACTCAAAAACGATTACTTAAAGATGATAAATGATGCAGGGTTTAAAGCCAAAGTCCTTTCAGAGGATAAAGATATTAGCAAACAGCAGTATACCGGAATACCTCTTGAAAGCCTTAAAATTATGGCATACAAGTAACCAATATTAGTTAGTACCCATAACAGCAAGAATAGTGACTGGACAAATGGAATTAGGGGATATGGATCTATAAATGATTTCTTAACCAGAATTTATGAATCCGATTCACTCTTTTTTTTTTATACACTTTTGTAGATAATTTCTTTTTAAGGACTGTAAAATAATCAAGAGTTTTTTCCGTATCTAGTTTCCAGTTCATATAATCAAGATAGTTAATTATAAATGCCCTGATTGAATAAATCCATGAATCACTTCATCCCTCTAGTTCCCGTAACTTACTAAATTCGTCAAACTGTGTCCTTTCAACAGGAGAAATATTGACCGTGGGAGTCATTGACTCGAGTGCGAATCACGACAGGCTCACTTCACCTTAATGACCATAAAATATCATGAGTACAAAAAGAAAAATATGGCGACATAAAGATAAAAATAAGGGAGTGGTAATGTCTCCTCTAAAAAAGAGCAATAATGATGCCAAAAAAAAGATCTCATAAGATAATATTGTTCATAAGCATCCTTTGTCTATTCTGGATGATGATTAATTGCGGCTGCATCCAGGATAATAATGAAGATATACCCGTGATGACAATGCAAGAAAATGTCAACGATTATATGGAAAAAACAGATAANACAACCAAAGTTATCTTTGGGGATTACAGATCCCTTGATGACGGTGACAAAATCATTATTCGGGATACCATCAACAAATCCATCTATGATCAAACCGCCGGTATCACCTATGTGGAATTTGAATCATTCACGGGATACCCATTAGCATTTGAAGGGGACATATCCTATAAGTTTCAACCCGGAGTCATGGTCGACCTTACCGTCCATATACTCACGGTAACCTTTCCTGAGATAATAGACAATGAAACCTGGACGATAAAGCTTGAAACATTCAGAGAAGGCTGGGACACAACAGACAATAGCCTCATTGCAATCCCTCAAAAATATTTAGCCAAAACAAACATAGAACAATAAAAATCTAACAAACCAGGAGGGCTATGCCGCTATCTATTTTTCAGAAATACTCGTCCCTAGCAATCATCAAAAAAAAAAGAGTGCCATATCACAGTTATTCACGGAAATAGAATGACGAATCACGGAGGAAGTAGATTGGGAATACCCCCGGTAATAACATAATCTATGTGACATTTCGGACACGTCAAGGTGCCCTCTAAAACATCTGACCCTTTTTTTTTCTGAACAGTAAGCTCAACCTCTCCTTTACAGACAGGGCAACATATGAAATCCAAAAGCTCTTCCTTCACCCAAGCGCAATAAATTCTTCCATTAAAAATTTATGGGATGATACCATTTCATAGACATATGCGGATAGCCCTAAAAATTGCTTATGATGGCACCAAGTTCCATGGCTTTGCCATCCAGCCAAAGGTAAGAACAATTGAAGGAGAAATCAGTAGGTACCTACAAAAAATTTCCAAAGAAAAAAAAACACAAAAAATTAAAATCCAGTCAGCATCACGGACAGACCAGGGAGTCAGCGCCAAGGGAAACATCGTAGTATTTGATATCAACACATCCTTCAAAGAAACAATTTATCCATTACAAACAAAACTTAGGGACATCTGGATCCGGGGAGCAACACAGGTATCTGAAGAATTTAATCCACGATATGCACACAAACGATGGTACCGTTATTACCTTCCCGATAAATCAATAGAGAGTTACCAGCTAAAACAGGCCGGCCACCTATTTCAAGGAGAACATAACTTTACAAATTATACAAAAGACACCACAAAAAACCCCTGCCTAAAAATAGATAAAATCACCATTACCCACAAGAAAAACTTTTATCTCATTGATATAACGGCACAACGATTCCTCTGGAATCAAGTCAGACGGATGGTAGCAGCCATGGAAAAAATGGGAAAAAATAAGATAAACCCAGCAACTATTGAAAAAACCCTAAATGACTCCTGCCACCACAAATCCTTTGGAATAGCACCCCCGGAATACTTGATGTTAATGGATGTTCAATACAAAAATATGACATTTACACCATTTAATAAAGCCCAAAAAAACATCGAAAATATCACCCAGTATTACCACATGCGTGCCCTGATGTTTGAAAATATGGCTGAAACACCAAAATCTTAATTACTGTTAATAGGATAAAGGCTTGATGAAATCAAACATTCTTGCCCTAATAATAGTGACAACTTTAATTTCTTGTTCTGTCCCGGTACTGTCACAAGATATACACCAAATCGATGGGTATCAGGGTGTCTCCTGGAAAGAGGTGGTCCCCCTAAAAAGGGTATCCTTTGTAGGTTTTGATGAAGACGGTTACCTAGATGATTACAGTTACCTGGCGTCCATCCCCGTCAATGTTTTTTATGATGACGCATCCGACAAGATTTTTTCAAATCCATTGCTTTTTTATGAACCAGCGCACAGTGAACCGGTACTGAACAGTAACAAGGGGATAATGAATTTCATGGATGACTGGATGACCTTTTGTAATGGGAAACTCAATCAGATACAGTTAATCAATGTCAAAGATGAAAACCTAGAAAAAAGATGGGACACAGTGTCCCATATTGAAATTACCACAGATGACCCCTACAGTACAGCCAGTGAACTTGCCTTGGCAAATTGGGAGACCAGCAATAGTGCTGTTGTCGCCTGTATAGAAGACGATTTCACAGATGCCAATATACACCATGAGGCATCACTACAAGGAAACATTCCCGGAGGATACAAATTAAATACTTCTGAGATTAAAAACAGTCGCGATGTGGGCATCATCCCCCAACATAATAATTTCACCATCCAAAACCAGTACAAATATGTCACCGCCAATCTTACCTGGCGGGGAGGAAAAGCTCTTGACCCAGATCTTCAACTGGTGGACTGGGAGATGGGAATGGTTGATGCATCCTCACACTGGTCTTTCACTAATGTTTTTGACTATTGTCGCTCCTATGTCACACACCCGGGTGATTGGTCAGCCTCAGTTACCTACATGCCCACCAAATCAACATGGGTTACCACTGAAAATATGAAAAGTGTGGGACCACTCAGGGAAAAAACAATTTCATTTCTATCAAAACTGGGACAATTATTGCCCTTCCAAGGAACGATTTTAAATACAATGGCACAACCCAAAGGAGTTAATTATCTTATCGAGGTAACCCTTTATCCCGGAACAGAGATAAATTTACCATCCACTCCCTATGGATGCCGCAATGCAGTATTTGACCTTCAATCCAATGCAAACCTTGGGATACTCCTTAAAGATGAATCCGGTGCCACGTTTCCTCTCATTGAGGGAAACCGGGCAACATTTAGTGAACTGGGGATAGGTAATTACAGTATCATTGTTTTAAAAATGGATGATTCCCCCAGTAATATCGATTTTACTCTCCACTATTCATGGGAACAAAAATTTTATGAACAAGAAGGAGACGCACTTCATTCAGCAGCAGAAGGCGCAATCCTTGCATCACTTACCAATGCCCCTCTTCTCTATGTTAACTCCACAAAGGTTTCTTCAGTAACAAAAGATGCCTTAGATAAACTCTCCATTGATGAAATATATTACATAAACCTAGGAGACTATTCAAAGGATAGTATACGGGAAACCCTTAGAGAATATGGAACAGTATATGAATATACACATTATGAGGATGTCTATTCCAAGATCCATTCAATAACCCACCAAAATGATATCATCTTTTCCACGGTAAATCCCTGGAGTTATTGGAAAACGGGAACACTGCAACCAGCAGGCGAAAAAAGACAAGCATTCTATATAGGGCCAGGGGCACTCGCCGCGGCACATCATGGAAGCCCTCTCTTAGTTACAGATGTGCACCCCGCCTTGAGTCGTGCAAATGCCTGGCATAATAATGAATGGGTGAATATGGCACCAACACGCTACTATCCCCCCGTTATATCCATGACTTTGACGGGCAAAAGTGTCTATGACTTCCTGGATGACATTGGATTGGATGGTATTGGTGCGGAATCAATGATAACAGTAGCTGGACAGTTTGACATTGGAACCACCTGGGATCGGGTGTTTCCTGGTGCTGCGAACCCTGGCCGGATCATGGGGACACCCACGGATACCGCCTATTGGGTGTGCCGTTCAGTGTTCTATCCCGCACTCATCTTTGCAAATCCAGCCGTAGACTCTCACGGTGTTCACAGGATTACCGGCAGCCAGAGTGAACGAAAAGCGGGTGGTTTACAAATAATAACACCCGAAAGCGAGATACAGGTTATGTATCCCATTCTTGAATCACATATCTGCTATGAGCACCGTTTCAATGAATTAACCTATCAGAGATGGGGAACTCAATATGAGACAGCCTCGGGGATTGTGCCCTTTTATGAGCCCTCCCCAAACAAAATTGATGAAAGCTCAAATATTCCCTACAAAGAGGGAACATACTATCCAGATATGACCAGTTCCGAGATAACATCATTTTACATGGAAAAACTTGGATATGATTCAGTGTATACCACAAATTTTCCATCCACCATTGAAAACCTAAACAAGGGTGTTTTGTATTGGATAGAAGTCATGCACGGGGTTCAGTATGATTCAGGCAGTATAGCTTTCTGGAAGGATCAGAAATATGAAACAAATCCCTGGCGGGGATACGAACAAGGGGGATCAACTCAAAACCCGGATACCTTAACCTTTATGAAAAATGCAGGATTTGATATTCTCCCCAGCACGGTAGCGGGACATGACGGTATTGTAATCGCCTATGTGGGGCAACTACAAACTGAACCGGTCCATGGTGAACAAATGATGGAGGCTCTTGACAATGTTCATTCGGCATGCTTCATGGGCGGTAGTTGCTTGGTTGCCAATACCCTACTTCATCTTTCATTGATTCGATCCGGTTTTGTATATCAGGTCGTTGACCCCTGGGTGACATCATGGTACGGATCCTTTGGTTTTTTAATGTATCTCCGTGAAGTGGCACTGGGTGCAACTGCAGGGGAAGCATATGGAGAAATGATTAGACACGTGGGTATTGAGTATATGAATGATGATTATTGGTGGGATACCTCTGAAAACATTGAATATTTTGGTGACCCTGATCTTGTTGCCTATTCACCCTATGGTGGCTGGGAGAAACCCACATTTTGTACCACAACAGAGACCATAAGTGGCCATAGTCTCACTGAAGCATTGAAGCATCCTGGCCAAACACCAGGATTTGAAGCCCTTTTTGTTGTCCTTATCCTGGGTCTTCTTGTGGGGATACGGAAAAGAAAATCATAATGAGTAAACCCTGGGTAACCATAAATTGTGCAATGTCCCTGGATGGAAAGATAGCATTGCCCTCCAGGAGACAAACACGGATTTCTTGTGAAGAAGACCTGAAACGTGTCCATAAATTGAGGAATGATTCCGATGCCATAGTGGTGGGAATCGGTACGGTTCTTATGGATGATCCCAAGTTACTGGTGAAAGAAAAATATATTTCATCCCCCTCCCAGCCTTTAAGGATTATTCTAGATAGCAATCTTAGGATACCCAGAAATGCACAGGTTTTAAAACCCGGTGCCCCCACCTTAATAGTCACCACCTGTAAAGAGGACAGGTATGAACATATTACCATTATTCGATGTGGGCCACCTAATAAAAGGGTTAACCTGCATCAATTAATTGAGTATCTTGGTGACCGGGGCATAAAAAAAATAATGGTTGAGGGAGGAGAAACCGTTATTTGGGAATTTCTCAGAAATAATCTAGTGGATGAATTATTGGTCTTTATTGCCCCAATGATAATTGGTGGAGTTACCTCACCGACTCTTGCAGGAGACACTGGAGCAGCCACCCTGGAGTCTGTGATTCATATGAGGATACAAAGGATAGAGAAACTGGAGGATGGCTTGCTTATCCAATGTAAACCCCAAAGAAAGAATTCGGTGAATGGGAGTTTGCCTGCTCAAAAAAACTTATAGATAACTATAAATAAAATCTTTTCTTAATACAAATAGAATGGATATCTTATGCCATTGGGGAGTGATAATCTGGTATATACAAAAAATAAATATTTCTGGCTGTGGGTGATAATAGCCATTGCCCTTATTGCAATCATTGCATTAGTCATATTTAGGGATACCCAGGATAAAACAGACGATGATGATGAACCAATCATTGATATTGATGATAGAATCAGTCCCTATATCAAACAGGGATTGTTTGTCCAGATAGATCGTATACGAAGACGGGGGTTAGAGGAACAGATGAGGACGTATGGTAGAAAAATACCAGAGCCAAACCCCTATTATTTTGTTGTCACCATTGACGGGACCGAGTTTAACAGCAGCTTTCTGAGTACCGCCCAGGGTAGTGGATCTGGATTGCTAACACTATGGGACACAGGACATGATTTTATCCTGGTTTCCGAAGATATCACGGAAGAACAACCTGAATCCCGGATATCACTTCAAATCATTGAAATACAGCCAAGGAGAGGAATTTTAGGAAAAGAAAACCATGTGGAATTGGAAAAAATAGATCTTACCTATGATTATCGAACAGGACACTGGTCTGGCGATGACACCCTTGATGATACCGATGGATATGGCCATCATTTAGGAGAGAACTGTGAGGTATGGTTTACCTTCAGCCAGACAGATCCTGACGGGGATGGCATCCCCTATTGGACAGAGGTTAACATTCTGCATACAGACCCCTTTGTTGATGACTCACAACTAGATCCTGACCATGATGAAATCCCCACGGCATGGGAATGGAAATGGGGATATGAACCCTATATATATAATCATCACACCACATTAGATCCAGATATGGATGGTTTGCCAAATTCTGTAGAATACAGTCTACAAGAATGGCTGGCAAATCCATTTCATCAAGATATTTTTGTGGAAGTAGATGGTATGCAATCAACTGGTAAACGATATGACTATCCTGTATATATGCTCTGGAATGAATCCCAGCAAATGGTGATAGAAAAATTTTCCAGACATGATATTACTCTCCATATTGACGATGGACGTATGGAGGGAGGAGGAGACATAGTTCCCTACGCTGAAGCCACAGTTCCAGAGAAGGGATTGTATGAATATTATCATAACACGTTTTCTGATGACAGAAAAGGCATCTTCCATTATTGCCTCATATCACACCGGGCAGGATGGATATATCCTCAAGATGCTGGCAATACATATGATGCATTTTCTGTATCCGGATCCCGGGACGTATTTTGGGCTGATTATGGACTGAACAATATTTTTTATTCAATTCTTCACCCTAACCTCTCTTTCTTTAACCCCCGGACAAAATATGTCTGGCTTGCCAGCCTATTTATGCATGAACTAGGCCATTCCATCGGCTTGATGCCAGGATACATAGAGGAAATAATCCCTGATGACCTAAAAGAGAATGATACAACATACTATTTTTATGGAATCGATAACCAATCCATAAAATTCCGAGAGGGTGACACATTCCAAGAGCAATGGAAAAACCATGGAGAGGCAATAGCCTATTGGGCAAATTATGTGAGCTGTATGAACTATGGAAATCAAGGAGGACTAATTTTACATGGATTACTCAAACCCACATACAGCGCTAGTGTTCTGGACTATTCGGATGGAACACATGGTGAACATGATGGTGACGACTGGGGAAATATCGATTTGACATATTTTCAAAAATGTGTTCCTTTTATAGAAGAGTAGTAATTTAGGGAGGATTGTAAACGGATACAATCCTGAATGAGTGCCGTTATACCAGCAGCATAATCCCTAATTGAAATAAGTAATGGATCCCTAATTGCCCCTAATAGACAAGGATTATCTTGTAGTGATAAAAGAGTACAATGGAAAAAATTATCGGTTAAGGCTCACCAATTAATTGCACCAAAAGATTCCTAGATCGAGGACGGACATCTAATTCCACAAATACTATTTGTTGCCATGTCCCCAGTAGGAGATGGCCATTTTTCAAGGGGACCGTTAAACTAGGGCCTATGATGCTTGCCTTTACATGGGAATGGCCATTACCATCATGCCAGTGCAGTTCATGCTGATAGGAGGCATCCTTGGGGGCCAATCTTTCAAGGGCACCTGGTAAGTCAACAAGTAAACCGGGTTCATATTCCAATGTTGTCACCGCTCCTGTGGATCCTGAGTTAAAAATACACACCAAGCCATTTTTGATGCCTGATTTCTGGGTTATCTTTTGTACCTGTTTGGTAATATCCCTAATATCTCCTTCACCCCTTGTTTTAAGAGGGATTTTATCCATAAAGGTGGGCATAACGAGTAGATATATATCCAGGTATAAAAAAACTACCTGAAAAGGTTATTTTACGGGTGTCTTTTTCCCTGACGGTTTTCGGTAATGTTTCCCAAAGTCATTAAGTGTGGCCAAAAGAGTTTCATCAAATACGGGGCCATCTTTGCAGACATGTAACCCATCGATGGCACAGGAATCACAGAGACCCAGTCCACATTTCATATATCTTTCAAGGCTTGCTTGAATGGGGAGTGAATAGTCCAATGCGAGGTGAACAATCTGTGCCATCATTTTCTCCGGGCCACACGTGAAGATCCCATCAGCCTTTATCTTATGAAAAAGATTTTGGAACAGTTCAACAGCCGTTCCCTGAAACCCCTGGGATCCATCATCAGTGGCAATATGAAGATGTGCCCCTGTTTTCTGGATTTTTTCAACAAACAATAGATGTTGGGAAGTTCGTGCACAAAGAACAACATGTCCCTTACCCATTTTTTTAATCAATGGATAGAGGGGGGCAATACCAGTGCCGCCAGCGATAAAAATGGGATTCTGGCCCTTGTGATGAAAACCATGGCCATAGGGGCCACGGATACCTATCAGGTCACCGGGATTCATTTGGAAAAGATGACGGGTTGTATCACCTACTTTTTCAATGGTAACTGCCTGACGCGTACCCGTATGGGACAATGACATGGGTATTTCATCAACACCAGGTACCCAGATCATAACAAATTGACCAGGGTTCCCATTTTGAGAGGGTACATCTTGGAAATAAAATGTTTTATGGAAGGGTGTCTCGGTACAAATCTCACTTATTTTTATCATACGAGGGGGCATCAAGACGAAAACACGGTTCAAATAAAAAAACTTGTGTAATTGCTAACATGAAAAAAAAATCTCTATTGACAAAAAAAAGGTTTAGTTCTTTATGGAAAAAAATAGTCTGTGATGGATAGGGTTATGGCACTCTTTCCCCAAGAAAGATATTTTGGTTTACTGACACCGGTTACTTAATCCTTTACCAGTTTTAGATATTTGTCAAGGGTTAATAATTCTTTTAATTGAGAGGAATCTTCAACCTCCATTTCTACGAGCCATCCTTCATCAAAGGGTGAATCATTTACAAGCTCGGGTGAATTTTCCAAGGACTCATTTATTCTGGAGATATGGCCACTAATGGGGGCATATATTTCTGAAACGGATTTCACTGATTCAATTATGGCCAGTTCATCCCCCTTTGAAAAGGAGGCACCCAGAGACGGAAGTTCAACAAAGACAATATCGGTCATGCGCTCTTGGGCATAATCCGTAACACCTATTCGGGCTGTGCCATTTTTCACAAATACCCATTCATGTGTTTTTGTGTAAAGTAAATCCTCTCTGATCTTTGACATAGTATCCAATGGGGATACCTTATCTAAATATTAAGTTTTGGTTTACCAAAAAAAAATGTTTTTTTATAGGATGATTATCAAAGGCAACACTGGATAAGAAAGAATTTTTAGCACAATTTTGCCCAAAATATATCTAATAACTATTAACTATTTGCCACAAAGAGAGAAACAGGTAATATAAGTCCGTATGAAAATTAAACAAGCAAATAAATACCCTAAAAAGAGAGAGAGAATGAAACACAAAAATATTATTTCTTTTAAATCCCTATAAGGGAGGGTTATTATAATCCCTGTTTTATAAACATTAACACAAATATTTATTTAGTTTTGTAAAGATAAAAAAAAAAGGGGTGAAATCCTACATCATTATATAACAGAGACTGTTCATGTAAAATAAAAAATGGAGCAAGTAATTGAAGGAAACGCACTTGTTGAAAATAAGCTATGCAAATGTTCTATTGGTATTGAGGATGGAAAGATTGCCCAAATAAAAAAGATACTCCATGGAAAAAAACACTTTAATTACCAGGAAAACCTGATTCTTCCCGCCGCCATCGATGTCCATGTGCATTTCCGGGATCCCGGGATGACCAGGAAGGAAGATTTTTATACGGGAACCAAGGCCGCAGCCCATGGCGGTGTTTCATGTATACTGGACATGCCCAATACAAATCCTCCAACAATTAATCAAGATTTTTTAGATAAAAAAATTCGCATTACAGAAAAAAAAGCGTGTGTTGACTATGGCATATATGCAGGGATAACCAAGGATAATATTAAACACATACCCCGCTTATCAAAAAAATGTAAAGCATTTAAGATCTATCTTCCAAAAACACAACAAGTTTCTTTTTCCAGTACTCTTCTTCCACAAGCAATCACTGCAGTGGAAAAAACAAAAAAGATTCTAGCGATACATGCCGAGGACGACACTTGTTTACAAGAACACACCAAAAAAGCACCCGATCTTTATTCCTATGCTTTTATCCGGCCGCCAAAATGTGAAAAGGTGGCCTTAACAAAAATAATCAAAAGCTTAAAAAATCATCAAGGACGTATCCATATTTGTCATCTTTCATCAAGACAAGCATTACAAGCAATACCCAAATCTTCCCCTAACATCAGCATTGGCGTAACACCCCATCATCTATTTTTAAATTATTGTTCACATTTTAAAGTACCCGGTTATGGAAAGGTTAATCCACCACTCCGAGAACAAAAGGATTGTGACGCACTGTTTCAGGCAATGAAAACAGGAGCAATTGACTTGGTGGAATCCGATCATGCCCCCCATACCAAAAGTGAAAAAAACAGCTTCCCTGACGCCCCTCCCGGTATACCGGGTGTCGAAACAACACTGCCCTTATTTTTATGGCTGGTAAAAAAAGACCACTTACCCCTTCAGAGAATGGTAGAAGTATTATCAAAAAAACCCGGTGAATTATTTAACATCAATAAAGGGGACATAAAAGTGGGACATGACGCTGATCTAGTCATCACTGATTTTAAAGAAGAAAAAATTAAACATCTGCACCAAAAATGTGGATGGAGCCCCTATCAGGGAAAAAAAGCAATATTTCCCCACACCGTATTTGTACGCGGCACCAAGGTAATAGATGAAAAAGAATTTGTGGGGGAAAAAGGGATGGGAAAAAGAATCACATGACCCTAATTGACCTGTCTGAAGAACTAGTGAATCTAGCAAAAGTTGCCTTTATCTCCATGCTTCCCATATTTGAACTACGGGGAGGCATACCCTTAGGCATCATCGTGTATGGAATTACCTGGTGGAAAGTATTCCTGGTCTCGGTCGTCGCCAATATACTTCCCGTTCCCTTTATCCTAAAACTCATGTATCCTATTGAAAAATGGCTGCGGCAATGGAAGAAGTGGGATCAGTTGTTCTCCTGGCTTTTTGAACACACCCGTAAAAGAACAGAAAAAAAGATTGAACGATGGGAAGAACTGGGCCTTATATTATTTGTTTCAATTCCCTTCCCCGTGACCGGTGCATGGACAGGCTCCCTAGCAGCGTATATATTTAATCTTAAATTTCAAAAAGCCCTGGCGTGTATTATTGCAGGGGTAATCATCGCCGCTATCGTAATCACCCTTGCAAGTATAACAGGCTTCAATCTATTCCTGGGAGTGTAAATGACCATACCCAAAATTGGATTTATTGTTAACCCTATCGCGGGAATGGGAGGAAAAGTGGCCCTAAAAGGGACAGATGGAATGGAAGAAAAAGCCATACAACTGGGGGCAAAACCAGTTGCTCCATTACGGGCAAAAGAGTTTCTGAAGGCATTACACGGCAAATTCCACCTCTATACATGTTCATCACATATGGGAGAAAATATAGTCCGGGAATGTAAAATACCCGCCCAGATAATATATCACTGTAAAGAACCCACTACCCCCAAGGATACAAAAAATGCTGCCAAGATAATGAGAAATTTTGATCTATTAATTTTTGTGGGGGGAGATGGAACAGCACGAGATATTATCGATGCCATAGACATGGATGTCCCCCTGTTAGGTGTGCCCTCAGGCGTGAAAATGTACTCAGCTGTTTTTGCCATAACCCCCCATGAAGCTGCCATGGTGACCAATCGTTTTTTACAGGGATTACCAGTTGTAGAAAAAGAGGTTTTAGATATTGATGAAGATGCCTTTCGTAAGGACATCCTCAAGGTATCTTTAAAAGGGTATGCTCTTGTTCCGGATGATAACACAATCCAGGAATCAAAAAATTTTCTTGAAGGAGGCNAAGANGATAAGATAGCGATTGCAACAGGGGTCATCGATATGCTTGAGGGATTAACTATTATTGGCGGCGGGAGCACAACCTATGCACTAAAAAAATTAGCCGGTATCGATGGAACACTGCTCGGGGTTGATATACTTGATGGAAAAAAACTTGTGGCAAAGGACGCCACTGAAAATATGATACTGGAACACCTAAAATCCAATAAAAAGGGAAAAATAGTTATATCCCCCCTGGGGGGACAAGGATTTATCTTTGGAAGAGGAAATGAACAAATCAGTCCCGAAGTGATTAAAAAAGTGGGTGTAGACAACATTGCCATTCTTTCCACCCCTAATAAATTACGGGGATTATCAGGTCTCCGAGTGGATACCGGGGATAGGCAACTTGACAAGGAATTATCCGGCTACCATAAAATATATATTGGATTTAAGAGAAAAAAAGTGATGAAAATATTCTGAACTCTAAATGAGAAAAGGAAACATCACTTCAAATTTCTCTTGATAACCATTGCCAAACGTTTGATACCCTCCTCAATTTTTTCATCAGAAGGATTAGAAAAATTTAGCCGCATGGTATTCGTGCCACTTCCATCCACATAAAAAGCTGCTCCATGCACATAGGCCACCTTTTCCTTGAGGGCATCCTGAAACATTATCATGGTGTTGATGGATTCCGGTAATCGTACCCATGAAAACATGCCGCCCTGAGGATGAGTCCATTCAATACCCGGGGGAAAATATTGCTCCATGGTTTCCATCATGATATCTTTTTTCCTTTTGTACATTTTAGTAATAAGGGGAATGTGCTTATCCACATGATTATCTTTAATGAAATGATAGCTGATTAATTGAGGTAAAACAGGGCCACATAGATCAGTTGATTGTTTGGCTATCACAAGTTTTCTGATAACTTCCTTGGGCCCTACCACAAAGGCCACCCTGAATCCAGGGGATAAGATCTTGGAAAAGGTGGTAAGATAAAGAACATTATCATCATATGTTTTGATGGATTTAAGGGATTTACCCTCGAAACGAAGTTTACTGTAGGGATCATCCTCAACTATAATCAAATGATATTTTTGCGCTATTTCAACAAGATGTTTTCGTCTGTCTTCTGATAAGACAACTCCTGCAGGATTCTGGAAAGTAGGGATGATATATATCATTTTTAATGTATGTCCATTTTTCTGTAGTTCTTTGATTCTATCCTCTAGAAGAGACACCGCCATACCGTCATTATCAAGTGGAATGCCCTCAAGACGTGATTGAATTGCTCGATAGGCATTGATACCACCGATATAGGAAGGTAAGCCACATATTACAACATCTCCTTTGTTGATGAACACCTTGGCGGTTAAATCCAAAGCTTCCTGTGACCCTACGGTCACTAAGACATTTTCATAGGTGGCTGTAATCCCATCTTTTTTAAGATATTCAGCAAATATCTCTCTGAGTTCCATAAGTCCCTCTGTGGGACCGTATTGTAACGCTTTCTCTCCATCATTTTCAAGGATTTCTTTGGTAATCTTTCTAATTATGTCCAGAGGGAAAGAATCAGGACTGGGCAATCCTCCTGCAAAAGATATTATCTCTGGCTGTTGAGAAATTTTTAATAATTCCCGGATCTCTGAAGCCCTCATAGATAATGCCCTTTCTGAATATAGTTTTTCAAAATCCATGACAACCGTGTGTGAATATGTTTTATACTTATATTAGTGTCGGTGAAACCCTATAGATTCTTCACGCGAAGGGTCACATTTTTATATGTTTCCTCTATAATTTTATTACTGCAGAGCTGTGTAAAAAAAATGGGAATAAAACTTTATGTTATTGGAATGGCTATAATTTTAATCGGTTGTTATAGTGTCCCTCAAACGGGTGATACCCTTGTTCAAAAGAATGGAGACCACCGGATGGATCAGCAATCTAGTGAAAGCGAGCTCATTTCTTGGGGGGATATCCATGAGCCCACGATGAAGGATAATGCCGCTCATTTTATGTATTATCAAGATGACCCCCATATTATACACTGGAGAGAATGGTGGTATCTAAACCTGGAAACCGTCACAAATGAAAGATTGGTTATCATGTTTTTAACAGCGGGCGACCTGAATAACCCCCTTACCTCTCTAGCGGCTGTAATCATGGTTTTTATGCAGGAAGATGGATCAACATTTTGGACCCTGACCCCTTATCCCAGCTCACGGTACACCCCAGATTATGAAAAATGTAATGTCAGGTTTGGCGACAATTTGTTTGTCACCAGTGAAAAAGATACTTATCAGATACAGTACCACAATGGCTTGTATTCCCTTAAATTAGATCTGACCTTGACTAAATCAAGACAAGGTATAAAACATGGTGATTGCACCACTGCATTGGGCGAGTGGGAGTTCATGGGATGGTGTATCCCAGTCAGCTTTGGAGAGGTAACAGGAAAACTTTGTTACACAGATTCACTTGGTATCCATCATCAATTCAATTTAACTGGACATGGTTACCATGACCATAATTGGGGATTAATCCAATGGAATAAACTAAGCTGGAATTGGGGAGCATTCAGCAGTACCCAATTTCCTTTTAGCATCATCTATGGCCAAACAGATTATAATAATGGCAGGAATGGAAATATTAACATCGTAAATGAAACCCTCAATTATAGCATATCTTATCCAGAACTCAAAATCGATTACCGTGAATGGACAAAAATCGGATGGCATATCCGCCCCTCAAAAATCTGGCTGAATGGCAAATCAACCAATTGCTCCCTCAATATAACCATTGATCTCAAGGTACCCTATATCATTGGCATCAATGCCATCGGTCATCCTTACCTTCTTGGCACAGCACACGGAAGTATCAGACTTCATAATGAAACATATATATTTTCAGATATCTGGGGATTTTATGAATTCCATACCCCTAAATTACAAAAATAATAACAAAAAAACCGGGGGGGAATCACCCAACTAAAAAGATAACTATTTCCTTTAAATATAGCCACCATATGTAACCCTATGCTCAGAGAGTACCTAAAACTCTCCCGATCTTTTAATGCCGCACTCACTGGTGCCGCCCCAGTCCTGGGGGGTATTGCCAATGGAGGATATGAGATCGGGCATCTTTTTATTTTGTTTTTAATTGGTTTTTTAGGACATTCATATGGTTTTGCATTAAATGATATAATTGATCTTAAAATAGATCAATTTTCAAAAGAACTTTCAGACCGGCCATTGGTCAGTAAAAATATTTCTCTTACTAGAGCCAAGATATTTACCTTTGCAAACCTACTAGGGGCAATAGTTCTTGCTATTTGCCTTGCATTGTATACCACCTCTTATTTCCCTCTCATATTCCTGTTCATATCAGCTGGATTAATCACGCTTTATGATTTTATGAGCAAAAAATATCCCGGGATGGATATCTTTGTTGCCAGTGGCATATTTGCCTTGATCCTATATGGAGCTATGACAGTTTCCCAGGATATAACCCTTCTTGCATGGATTGTTTGCCTTCTAGGTTCTATCCAGGTGCTATTCATGCAACTTATCGCTGGGGGACTTAAAGATATTGATCATGACAGCAAAGCAGGAGCAAATACACTGGCCATACAGCTAGGGGTAAAAGAAAACAAGAAAAAATTGACCATACCCCCTAGTTTTAAGGCCCTGGCATATGGCATCCAGGGAATAGATATCTGTATATTATTTCTGCCCTTTATACTTGTTTTTTCCCCATTATCTTTCTTTAATTATATCCAGATCCTTGTTCTCTTTTTATTGTGTCTTTTAATGCTATGGATTTCTAAAAAATTAGTGAACCTGAAACAATTTGACAGAGATACCCTTCGAAAATATATTGGTTCACATTATCTCATAAACTATTCCCTTGTGCCCCTGATGCTTATGGCTTTAACACCCTGGGTTGGCCTCCTTGTTTTTTTCTTCCCGGCAGGATTTTTATTATCTAACCTTGTATTACATGGAACACTGTTGCATCCTAAAACAATGTGAAACCATGACTTTATTAAATGTATGTATACACATGGATAATTATTCTTGGAGCAAGGATAATTTATGTGGATAGATCATCTAGTATGACAAATATACCTAGAGAAACAATTATGGATTCAACTGAAGACGTATGGGATGATATTGCTGAAAGCTTTGCAGAAACACGTAAACAACCTTGGAGACAATGTCTAGAGTTTATCAGCAAACAATCCGATAAAACAGTGATTTTAGATCTTGCATGCGGGAATGGCCGCCATTTACTACCAGCGAGCAAATATTGCCATAGTGTAATTGGCGGGGATAAATCCAAACAATTGTTAAATATCGCCCAGGACCTGACAAAAGAAATAGACAATATACACCTTATTCATTTGGATGCAAGATGTCTTCCATTAAAAAAAGAAAGTATTCATGCAATTTTATTTGTTGCCTCATTACATAATATCGCAGGGAAAAATAATCGCTTAAAAGCATTAAAAGAAATTAAACGTGTACTTCGGCCCGGAGGAACTGCCTTAATAACAGTATGGGCAAGATGGCAGCCAAGATGGAAAAGATATTTCATCAAGCAAATTTTCAAATGGACAGTGTATCTTAACCCAAAAAAAGAATTTGGGGATATTCTTATCCCCTGGAGACGGAATAACATGGATTCATACCGTTTTTACCATCTTTACAGCAAAAAAGAACTGGCATGTGATATCAAAAAAGCGGGGTTAAAAATTCAAAAAATAGAAAGCATTTGTATAACCAAAAAAAAATCTCATGATAACCATCTGGCTATCGCCAAAAAATAAGGGCAATAAAAAAAAAAATTCACAAAATAAGTAGACAGGATTACATAAGAAAAAAAGCTAACAACACCCTTTTAAATGAGGGGATAACCCATTTATATCACCCTTATCATATCCCCACTGGTCTCCCCAAAGGGAGGAAAAACACCCACACACGTTTTTCTTTTCCATCATCATTGGGGAGGCCACACACAAAAAAAAAAGGAGCTATTTTTTTTCCTAAAAAATAATCAAGAGATAACTCAAATACTAATTTTAGTCGCCTATGCCGCTAGTACCTCTTTGTGTTTGCTTGATTTTATTTCAAGAGGATGGCTAATAAATTCTTTTCTTTTATGTTTGTACTACATCGTTTGATGATTGTCAGATAGCCTTTATTAATTACCGAGTATATCTAAAAAATTAGGGGTAGGGACCATAAGGGTGTCTCACAAAAAACCTCTTCCATAATTACGCCATTCCTTCATACTTTTGCCTCCATTTCTTTATCCTTACCCCTTACCTCCCTTTTTCCATCTTTCATTATTCTCCTCCCAACTAGTTGTTTTTTAGAAAACTAAAAAACAACAATATATAGATACAAAGAAGAGTAATATAAAAACTATCAAAACACTCACTTTTTCAAATATATGATACAGAAAAAAGGATAGAACAATAGATAAATAAAAAAGAGTGCACCATATATGGATATATATACCGGGTATAATGTCCGCATAGATATATGCTGCAGGAGTATAACCACCAGGGGTTTGACAAATTATTTTATAAACAAAAACAACAAAAAAAAATAGGATAATAGAAGCGATGAAGGATTTAACAAAAAAAAGGTTATCTCTATTGATGATAGCAAGGAAATAATACTCTACCCTACCATTTTGAAGATATGGAAGTAGGAACTGGATGATAACCTAGAAATACATATTATAAAAATTAACCAAGTCACACCCAAAAAAAATAGATATTTGCTATCCTTTATTTATCTTAAAGTCCATCACATCAGCCGTAAACCTATTCAAATGATACATAAGCATTTATAAACACCGAAATGATTAGCCAACTTAGGAAAAGGGACGATACAATGAATAGATCATTTCTCAAAATATTTTTTGGTTTCCTTGTCAGTTTCATACTTATCCAAATCAGTATGGGATATGCATCTTTCCCCATTGAAAAAGACAATGCAATACCCTGCAACACTCTGGATATAGGCACCAGTGACAATGATACCATCACCATTATTAACAACATCACCGAGTACTTTATTCAAAACATAGAAAAAAACCAGACAACCTACCATCTCCTATATATTCCCCACTATGGAATTATTCCCCAAGTGGGTAAACCCCTATTGCCTGCCAAAAGATTTTTACTTGCTCTGCCACCCACTGCAAAAATCACAGAACTTACCATGGTAAAATCATATAACCATTCCCTAGAAAATTATTGTATTTATCCCTACCAACCCCCACTCCCAGAAAAAACCTTGGATAATGACACCGAATTTGTCATCAATGAAACATTTTACAGCTCAAATAGTTATTACCCTCCTGAAATCGTGACCATTTCCCAGCCCATGACATACTATGGCCTCACGGTCGTACAAGTAACCCTAAATCCCGTACAATTCAATCCTGCACAAAAAAAAATACGGATTTATGATACACTCCAAATCGATATACACTATGACTATTTCAAAGAAGAAAAAAAAGTCTTGCCTTGGACAGTCCAACAAGCCTGCACAGCAGCCATCCTTAATCCAAATATGATTTCACACTGGTACATATTTAATAAAAATTCAAGCATCATTCGGGAACCACACCATTCAACTTTGGATATAACCGATACCAATAATACCGCTGATTACCTTATCATCACACCAGATACATTTTATCATAACATCACAAAACTTGCAGAATGGAAAAACCAAAAAGGATTACAAACAAAAATCGTCAACCTCACACAAATATATGCTGAATTCCCCGGTAACAATACTTACTCAATAACAAACTTCATCAACTATACCTACAACAACTGGAGTAAACAACCCACCTATATCCTCCTCATTGGCGATGTCAATTATCTGCCCACCAACTATGGACTCAGTGGATGCGCAACAGATTTACACTATACTACCCTTCAGGGGTCTGATTTTTTACCTGATATTATGCTTGGACGGCTATCCATCCAGAACACTAGTGAATTGGACATCATCGTGGACAAACTCATAGGATATGAGAAAACACCTTATATTACTGAGACAACATGGTACCGGACAGCAACCGTTTTTTATGGAACCGATAGGCCTCAATGGTTACAAACAGCCAATTTTATAATGAACCTACTCTCGCTTCGTGGCTACCGAGTAAATATGTGGAATGAAAATGAAGGTGGCACAGACAGGATGGCAACAGAAATTAATACTGGTCTTTCCTTTCTAAATTATCGGGAGCATGGGAGTGTTACAGGATGGTCCATGGCTGGCAGCGGCGGTTTTTATAATTCAGATGTTGAAGCCCTTACAAATGGCAAAAAACTCCCCGTGGTTTTTAGTACAACCTGCAATACGGGATGGTTTGATGATACCGGGACTGATTGCTTTGGTGAAGTATGGATGAAAAAAAATGGAGGAGGGTCTGTTGCCTTTTTGGGGTCATCACGGGTGTCCTATACGGGTTATAATGATGAACTAGCAAAGGGTTTTTATAAGGCAATATTTGATGATTCCTTGTATTCTTTTTCGGGCATCATGAATCAGGGTAAATTGTACATGTATAATTATTATGGATCTGGATATACGACCCAACTTGAGTATGAAATGTATAATTCATTTAGTGATCCTTCTCTTGATGTGTGGACAACTGTTCCACAAATTCTCAATGTTTCCCATACATCGGAGACCTATGTAGGAACAAATAATGTCACGGTCACTGTGAAATCGATAGTAAGTATCCCAGGGGGCATTAATGCTTGGGTGACTCTATGGAAGGAAGATGAAATTTTTGAGAGCTTACCTACTGATAGCGAAGGTAATGCCACCTTTGTGATTACACCCCAGAGCTCAGGAGATATCACAGTCACAGTTACCTGCCATAATTATTACCCCTATGTAGGTACAATGATGGTATACCCCCCCGTTAATATGTCTTTTTCCCACGGATGGAATCTGATCACTGTTCCTGTTGACACCAGCTGGACTGCAGAGTCACTTGGCCAGAATATCGAGGAGTGCACTACTGTCGCTTTGTATAATGCCAGTACGCAATCCTTTTTAACCCATGTGGTAGGTGTTCCCCATGATGATTTCCCCATCATGGATGGCAAAGGATACTTTGTCTATGTTAACAATGACAACACCTTTACAGCAAAGGGTCTACCTATCATGAGCGCCAATGTTTCAATTCAAGAGGATTGGAATGTGATTGGATGGTTTAATTCAAATTCCACCACGGCAGAGTCACTTGGACAGAACATAAGTGGTACATCTGTTGTCACCATGTTCAATTCCAGTTCTCAGGCCTTTCTGACCCATGTCGTAGGTGTTCCCTCTGACAATTTCACTATCGAACAAGGTATGGGACTGTTTATCTATACAACTGAGGCGAGTTATTGGCATGGGGAAGGATAATAAAAAAAAAAAAAATAATAAAAAAAAAAACACTAACAACAAATTCCCCCCATCTTCTTTTCCTGTTCAATCACAATCATAGTGCCCTCCCATTGTTTAACGCCCTCATCGGGATTCGAACCCGAGACTACCAGCTCCGGAGGCTGGCGCCATATCCAGGCTAGGCTATGAGGGCACAAAGAAAGAAGAATGATAATGACTTTTTTCTTTAAATTAATTTAGGTACATCTTTACCCAAGAATACAGCAATAAAAATCTTTAACCTCCGTAACGTCTTTGTCTTTGCTGGTAAGTACGGATTGCCTTGAGAAAATCTGTTTTTTTAAATGCTGGCCAATAGACATCAGAAAAATAGAGTTCAGAATATGCTAATTGCCAGAGAAGAAAGTTAGAAAGACGTTCTTCACCTGAGGTTCTAAGTACAAAATCAGGGTCAGGTAAGTCACTGGTATAGAGATAGGAAGACATGATATTTGTATTGATAGAATCAATATCTAACTCCCCTTTTTTTACATCAACAGCAATTTTTTTGATGGCGTGAATAATTTCCTCTCGTCCCCCATAGCCAATGGCGAGGTTAAGAAAATACGAGTCATATTTCTGTGTTGATTCCATTGCTTCCTGGGCTGCCTTTTGAACATGGCGGGGGAGAAGCGATAGTTGCCCAAAAACACGGATACGAATCTTGTTCTGATGTATCCTTTTTTCAGAAAGAAGTTTATGAAAATTAGTGGCGAAAAGATCCATAAGTACATTGGTCTCTTTTTGTGAACGCTGGAAATTTTCAGTAGAAAATGCATAAACTGTCAATATTTTTATGCCTGTTTCTTTGCACCATTCCAAAACTTCCCCTAGTTTTTCTCCCCCTAACTTATGTCCTTCAACCGTATGCATTCCCTGTTCTTGCGCAAAGCGTCTGTTACCATCCATGATGATGGCTAGATGGCATGGGATGGGATAATGTTTGATTTCTTGTAATATTTTATGGGCGCGTATGTCTTCAAATTGAGATTTGATTAATTTAAATATTCTATTGTGTGTAATATGCCTCCAAAAACTAAGTGATAGAGGGCTTTCTACTGCCTTTTTTTTAACACGATCAAGTACCCGTTTAATTTTGTGACTTGCTACCACTAGAGAATCTATAAAATCATGTTATAAAAAGTTGATGTTTTCACATAAAAAGTTTCCACTTAGTGTTTTATATCTAGATTGTATTTCATTTTTATGGGTGACATTGCTGTTGTTGCATTGGGGGGAAATGCCCTTATCAAACCTGGACAGATCGGCACCATCTATGAACAATTTGCCACCACTAGGGAAACCTGTGCCTCAATAGCACAGATGGTTAAGGATGGATGGAATATTATATTGACTCATGGTAATGGGCCACAAGTAGGTGCTCTTCTTCTTCAACAAGAGGTGGCAAAGACCTTAACCCCGGCAATGCCCTTGGGTATTTGTGTTGCCCAATCACAGGGACAAATTGGCTATATGATTCAGCAATGCATGGCAAATGCCCTAAAAAAAATGAACATATCTAAGGATGTGGTAACCCTTGTTTCCCAAGTGATAGTAAATGAGGATGATCCAGCCTTTGACACACCATCAAAACCTGTAGGACCAATATATGAAGATCAAGATGCCCTAACCCATCTTAAAAGGGGATATTCCCTAATAAAACAAAAAAAAGGCTGGAGAATCATAGTTTCTTCACCACAGCCAGTGTCTATTGTTGAAGCACCGATCGTAAAGAAATTGTTAAAAGAAGGAAACATTGTTATTGCTGCTGGAGGAGGGGGAATGCCAGTGGTCCTGGAGGATGGAAGAATTGAAGGACGAGAGGCAGTAGTGGATAAGGATTTAGTATCCGAGCGACTGGCGACAGAAATCGGGGCAGATCTATTGTTAATACTTACAGATGTACATCATGTCTATTTGGAAAAAGATCAAATAATACAGCGGGCAACACTTGAGGAAATGGAAAAATATTACCAAATGGGTTTTTTCCCTCCGGGTTCCATGGGGCCTAAGATACTTGCAAGTATACAATTTTTAAAAAATGGGGGAAAACGAGTTGCCATTGCCTCTATTGACAAAGCTTGGCAGGCAGCAAAAGGAGAGGACGGAACACAAATAGTTCATTCAGACAAGGAAAGCCTCTAGTTCCTCCTTTTTTACTTCTTGTTGTTCACCACTTTGCATATCTTTAATAACCACTTTATCTTGATCCCATTCATTTTTACCAAGAATAATGGTTTTTTTGGCACCTATTTTGTTGGCATATTTTAAGGATCGGGATATTGCCCTGTTCATTAAATCAAAATCAACCATAAATCCTGAATAACGCAGTTGTGACGCCATTTTAATAACTTCCCTGTCAAGATCTCGATCAAGTGACATCACATAAATCAACTCTGAAGAGAAAGGAAATTCATAATTTTCCCTTTCCAGAGCCATCATCACTCTATCAAAACCAATCGCAAATCCCGCAGTGGGAATTTCTGTCCCCCCCAACAGGGGCACAAGTGTATAGCTTCCTCCACCACATAATTGTTTTTCTGCACCAAGCTGAGGGGCTTCAATTTCAAAAACTGTTCCAGTGTAATAGTCTAAACCCCGAGCTATGTTCATCTCAATTACATCCCTTGTTGGCACGCCAAATAGTTCCAGGGAGTCCAACATTTTTTTAAAATCTTCAATATCCGTCTGTGCTTCTGTTGAATCTTTAAAATAATTTGTAATATCATCTATGTTATTACTCTGCAGAAATTCTTTAAACAAGGCAATTTGTTTAGGGGAGCTTTTATATTTTTTTAGTAGTTGTTCCATGCTCTCAATATCATTTTTGTCAATTAACCTAAAAATGTCAGTATGGAGAGCAGGTGAAAAATCAGAAAGCGAACTACTAGGTATTGCTTTCCTAATCTGTTTCTCTAATAAGTTTAGGTTACCAATCCGTAAGCGTATATTTATCAGCCCTGTTTTTTTTATGGCGTGATAGGCTAATGCAATAAGCTCCGCGATCGCCCCGGGGCTACAGGAACCTATTAATTCACATCCCATCTGCCAAAATTCTCTATAGCGGCCCTCCTGCGGACGATCATAACGAAAACAATTACCAAAATAATAAAATTTCAACGGCTTTGTTTCCATTTGTAGTTTTTCAACATAAAAACGCATCACTGGCGCGGTTAATTCTGGTCTAAGGGCTATATCTCGTCCTCCTTTATCCTTGAATGAATAAAGTTCATCAATTATGTTTTCCCCGGATTTTATTTCAAAAAGCTCTAGATGTTCAAGTGTTGGCGTGGCAATTTCCTTGTATGCAAACCTTTTGAATATAGTCTCCATCTGTTTTTGGATAAAACGTCTTTTTTCCATTTCTGCCACATCGAAATCTCGTGTACCTCGAGGTTTTGAAACCATGAATTCACATAGTGGAATAGTTATTATTATTTTTGTAAAATAATAGGGAATTCTATTTATTTATGGACAAATAATTAGAAATAGGATGGGTCGATGACTGTTTTCTTTTTGGTTTTCCTTTCACCTAGAGTGTAGCAAGAATGGTAATGCAATAAAGCATTGCCAATTTTCATTCCTTAGATTTGTTTGTATGCATAATTTAATACAATGTCTGATACACCACAAAATACTAGGGGTCCCACTTGCGAATACTCCATCCCTGTTAAAAAAAGATTATTAGTAATAAATTACAGGTAATTTACCCTGCGAATTGTTTATATTTGGAACTTATATCAACATAAGTTATTATACATAAATGGAATTTACCTCTGTTAAATTATATAACCCATTTTTAGGAAAGTAAAAAAAAAAAAAAACAGGGAAAAATAGCCTTCTCTGTTGCACTCCTGTTAAACAAGAATATCGTGGCTATTATGTTTCACGACATACCCCCACGAATTCAATTTTTCTTGATTATCTTCTTGATTTTGAATTCACCCGTACCAATGGGACTAATTTTTTCTATGTTTGTCTCACATTATTCGATACTTGTCAGAGATTCTTTATAAGTTAATATTAGATTATACTATTTGGAGATACAAAAATATGAAGATAACAAAAAAATTCTGTATTTGTGTTGTATTGTTGTTTTTGGTACCATTAAATGTAACTGTGGCTGATGACGAGATAAGTGAAATAATCGTGGCTGGTGATGACGAAGATGTTAGTAATTATCTGGGGGATCCGTACATACTGACCCCCCCATGGGATACATATGAAGCAGATGACGATTTTTTTGGGGCAGGAGATGGACAACACATCTCTGAGTGGAATGTTGACAATTATGAAGGTTGGGTAGGTATCACAACCAGTGCTTCAAATGGAAAAACTCTAGGGATAGCATATTTTGGACATTTGTCAAAATGGCATTGCTCCTATACTGGATTGTACAAAATAAGTTATTATTATTCCTATGAAGGATCATCATGGGTAACCCAATACGATGTCACCTGTGGAAATACTGCTTATATACACTGTAATTTTAATGATAAAGAACATGCCTATCAAGTTTTTGGGAAGAGCGGCACCCACTCACTTTTATTTAAGGATAGCAGGACCTGGACAATACAAGAACATGCAGAAAAAGGAAAGGATTACTGGGTTGGGGCTTATTGTGCCCTCTTTGGACATGCCGAATCATATTCCCATTATAAGGTGGGGGGACAAATCGAATCCACGGGTAGCTTAAAACGGATAACCCTGGAATTAATAAATGAACCACCCACGACACCAACTCGCCCCGATGGAGCCACATCAGGGAAAACAGGAAATCCCTATACCTATACAACCATGGCAACTGATCCCAATGGCCATAAAATCAGATACGGGTGGGATTGGGATGGAGATAAGATTGTTGATGAATGGACTAGTTATTTTGACCCAGACATGGAAATACAAAGTGAGCACATCTGGGACGAGAAAGGAGAATTTCAAGTACGGGTGAAAGCGGAGGATGAGAAAGGCCTCCAAAGTGACTGGTCTGACCCATTAGCTGTTACCATGCCCAAAAATAAAGAATTCGCCATACATCCATTATTCCAAATGTTCTTGGAATTCCTACAAGATAGATTCCCCGAGATATTACATGCATTTTTGTATAATTTCTTCCAAATGTCCTGTTACAATTAATAAATAAAAAACGAAAGCAAGAACTCCCCCGATTACTAACCAGCCGTTAACTTTTTTATCATCTGACTTGCAATATTTTAAAGCTATTTTTCTTTTAGAGAAGGGTGTAAACGGTGTAAATGATTTATAGGTGATAATGTCCCCTAATAGATGGGATATGACACCCCCAAAACCTGCCATAAATCCAGTTAATGCAATAATTAAATCATTCATAGAGTAGAAAAATATGATGGCAACACTCAAACCAATTATTGCTGCAAAAGCAAGGTTATGTGTTTTTCCTCTATGGCTCCACCCACATAGCAGGTCAATGTCTGGGAGTAAGGAAATGCCTGTAGCAAGGATTATAATTAAAATGGCTTCAAAGCTATATCCGAAGGGCATCATTAGAAAAGAGAATAATATTAGGGTTAACCCTGCATGGCCATGCGGACCCATAATATATTTACATATACAGGAAAAAAAATTATTCTTTGTCTTTTTTCAATCCTTTTTTTAGTCTCTTAAAAAATCCCTTCGTGGTTTTCACACCTGCATCAGCACCCTTGCCAATCGCCTCTCCTGTTTTTTCTGCACTTTTTTCGATTGCACCTTTTTTATTTTCTTTCACCATGAATAAACACCGTGATTTATATCTAGACCAAATATAAAGATATTACTGAAGACATGAGTACATTTTCTCCCCTTTTTTTATCTCCCCTGTATAATAAATGGTTGCACCATTACTGGACAAGACAAAAAAAGTATTGGGATTTATATCCCTATCAGATTGGAATCCATGCATTTGTATGGCTGGCATGTTTTTGCCATACTCAATATGTAGGAAAAGATATGCAAATGATTGTAGTGATTATATCGGTGATATCATCAACAGTGTTTGTAGGGATTTAATTTAAGTACTCACCTGTTATTTTTATAAAAAAACAAAGTGGGAAACTCATGAAAGGGCTACAGGAATTTTCTAGATCCATGCACAAGAGATATAGATATCATAAGTTGAGGCAATCACGGGTATGGCAAGAATATGATACCCTTAATGGAAAAAAAACACCGGCTTTAACAATTATTATCCAAACCACGGGTTGCCGGTGGGCACATCATTCTGGCTGTACCATGTGTGGATATTTTAGGGACAGTCTTCCCGGGGGGATAGATGAAACACAAATTATTTCACAAATGGATAAGGCATTGGAAAAGTACGCCGGAGAATCCATCATAAAAATATTTACTTCCGGAAGTTTTCTGGATTCAAAAGAGATATCGTTTCACACACAAAAAAAAATTTTAAAAGAGGTGGCAAAAAAACCCCATGTTAAGAAGATATCCATAGAATCCAGACCCGAATATGTAACAGATAAAATTGAAGAATTGGCACAGACAATAAAACCTGTGGCTTTTGAGGTTTCTATTGGTTTGGAATCCGCCAATGATCACATTTTAGAGAAATCGATAAATAAAGGATTTTTATTTAATGATTGGCTCAAAGCGGCTAAATGCATTAGAGAACACAATCTTGATTTAAAAACGTATCTTCTTATCAAACCTGCCTTTCTAACAGAAAGGGAAGCCATAGAGGACTGTATTCAATCTGCTGGAAAAATACTTGATTTTTCCACTACTATTTCTTTTAATCCCGTTAATATACATAGTTATACAATGCTGGAATGGCTTTGGAATCGCGGTGAATACCGGCCTCCTTGGCTATGGTCGATTATGTCTATTTTAAAAGAAGTTAATCATCTAGATGACAAAACACATATTCAGTGTGATATTATTGCAGGGGGACAAAAACGAGGGGCACATAATTGTGGCAAATGTGATAAAAAAATTCTTGATAACATCAATAATTTTTCCCTTTCCCAAAATGAAAAATTTCTTGTGGATGTAGAATGTGAATGCAAAAAAAAATGGGAAGGGATATTGGAATTAGAGGGATTTACCAAAGGATTTTATTTTTAGAAAAAATTTCCCCTTATCTTTTTTCTATCAATTTTTACCCCAGCAGGTGCAACTATCATAATGTCGCCTCCTAATCCTGCTATATCGCCCTTTACATCTCTAACTACCTTTTTTAATTCATTAATAACCTTTTCTTCCTCTATTTCATCTCTTTTAATCATACTGTAATCCAATAAAAGCAAGTTTCCATTATAGACAGAGTCTATGAGAGATGTTAAATCCTCATATTTTTGAACTTCAGCTACCTTTACATACATCGATGGTTCTTTCTCAGTACTTTCCTCTTTATAGCGAGAAAGATCCAGATATTCTTCTTTAACACTGCGTGTTTTACCAAATAATGTCATGTTTTTCATGTGGATAAAGCCTAATAAAGTTTATTAAATTATCGATTTAA
>JGI24025J20009_10000493_pt1 | contig 30607 bp, 34 predicted proteins | sample Cruoilmetagenom3_FD_20009 | JGI IMG/M metagenome (IMG submission 20009) | reverse complement strand
GTCCGGCGCCGAGCTTGAGCACGGAACGCAGATCCCTCCTGCACCCGATACGAGCAAATGATGCGCATGAAAAGGGGCATCCACCAGCCCTGAAACACTGACCTCAGATGCCCCATCCACACAGTTGAGGCGCAAGATCACCCTGCCCTTGCTGGTGCATTCTGGCCCCTTGGGGTATCGTGGAATCCGCCCGGTGGTTGCCACGGCACCTTACTTTGCGATCTTCTTTCCGATCAGGGTGCTGGCTGAGCGCACACCGGAAATTGTGCGCGTGGATTTTCTTTTGATCAATGCGGCCCGGCCCCAGCGCAATCTTTGCACAAGAGAGCAGTGGGAACAGCCGTCAGGCGGGTGCCTGAAATGGGCTTTTCACATTTGAGGCAAATGCCATAGGTTCCGGTTCTGATGCGTTCAAGCGCCTGTCTCAAAGTGGCAATTTCTGCCTCCGCAGCATGTCCGAGGCCTTCAAGAACCTCATCATCTTCGATGTCGATAGCCTGATCGCTGAAATCGCGCGGCTTGGGCACACCCAGATCTTCTTCGATGTGGCGGGCGCGGAGTCCCAGCTCTTCCAAGCGGGTTAAGATCGCAGATTTGTAGCGTGTTTGCTTATCCATTCGACAGTCCTCAAAAATTCTGATGCTGGATTATGCGCTAAAAAGAAGGCGTGTTGATTGAGGCAAATCAAAAAGTGGTGAGAAACCCCCAGGCAACGCAGCAGTTTTTAGTGAGACGTTATCATGCGGGTGAACAGCATACCGACAATGAGGGCCGCCACAAAGAGTATGACGTCCAGATTGCCTGTCCCCAGTGCGGGCAATGCGCCACCGGGGCAAAATCCGGCAATTCCCCAGCCAATTCCAAAGACACCGGACCCGATCAGTAACCGTGCATCCGGCGCCCGGTTTGATGGGACTTTGAAGGTGGGTTCAAAAACCGGCCTCGTCCGCCGCAACACGATCCTAAAGCCGATGAAGGCCACAACAACTGCCCCTCCCATGACAAAGGCCAAACTTGGATCCCAGGCCCCTGCAACATCAAAGAAATTGAGAACTTTGGCAGGATTTATCATACCCGATATGGCGATGCCGGTGCCAAAAAGCATACCGGTTAGCAAGGTAAGGAGATTGCGCATATCTTCACACTCCCAGCATGTGACGCAAAACATAGACCGTCAGGCCTGTGGCGATCATGAATGTGACCGTCGCGCTCATCGACCGTGGCGACAGCCGGGCCAGACCGCAAACCCCGTGCCCGGAGGTGCAGCCATTGCCCAGCGTCACTCCGATTCCTACCAGAACTCCTCCCAGCAAAAGCGGGCCCGTTGATACGGGCACGTCAATTGCGGGTAAGGTTCCAGCCGCAGCAAAGTAAATCCAGGGGCCGCACAGCATGCCCGTCAGCATCACAACACGCCAGGTCCAATCCTGTGGGTCAGACGGACGCAGTGCACCGGACAAAATGCCCGTGGCCCCCAGTATCCTCCCGCGCAAAAGCATCAGCAATACCGCAGCCAGGCCGATCATGGCCCCGCCCGCCAAGGAAGCAAAAGGGGTAAACGTGGTTTCCATGTGTCAAACCTTGCAGCTAGAGATTCCCAGAAAGCGATACAGAGGGCAGAACCGCACCACCGCCGTTGCAACCATGCTCATATCAATCGCCATGCTGCCATAGGCAAATGACGCGCAGGACCAGATCGCAGATACATTCATAAACGAGCGGTGCAAAGATCAAACAAAATTCAGTCAACACGCGCACCACGAGGTTCAGTTTGCCTGCATTCCCGATCATTTGATCACGCCGTGATATCGCAGCCACTGGTATTCCCTTTGACATTTATCAACGTCAGGTCTGGGTAATATGTCAGATATTCTGCATGATTTCTGGAGAGCATGAAATGGAAGCTACCCCCCTGAACACAGGTATCGTCTTTTATTCGCGGTCCGGGCATTCCGAACGGTTGGCGTCAAAATTGTCTCACCGGTTGAACGGCACATTGATCAGGATGTCGGCACCACGCTACAGCTTCGGTGTTTTTGGATACATGCGTGCTGGATATGACAGCCTGCGGCAAAATTGCGTTCTGGAACCGCAATCCTTTGCCTCCCTTGCAAAGTTTGATCAGGTGGTGATCTGCGGGCCAGTCTGGACGTCCTACCCCGCCACCCCGATACGCGCCCTACTGCGCACCGATGTTGGTTTTCCCCAAAATGTGGCGTTGTTTCTGACCAGTAGCAGCCATTCCCCGGCGCAAAAGGCCTGGGCCGTCGCGGCACAGGATTTAGGGCGTTCCTTCGTGGCGACAGCGATGCTGGGCAATTCCCTGGAGGGGACAGACAAGGGACAGCGCCTCATTGATCAGTTTCTGGATGAACTTGGGGCGATTCACCACCCAAAGCCAACGGGTTAAGAACAATCAATCGGCGAGCAAATGCTATGACTTTGCTCTCAGTCAGGAGAAACGCCCGTGTCAAATATGATCGTCAGAACCGAAGGCATCACGCATGGCAGCCCTCTGGTGGAAAGGTCAAACCTGTGACAGCACGACCCAAAGACAAATCCGGCATCGACACGGCCTGGCACGCAGCCTTGGGCCAACTGACCGGTGGATTATCGCCCGCAGCATTGGCCACCGCCTATGTGGATTGGTCGCTGCATCTGCTGGCCTCACCCGATAAACAGGTGGAATTGCTGCGCCAGTCCCTGACAGGCGGCTGGGATATAGAGGCTGATCAGGATCCCCGGTTTGCGCATCCCAGCTGGGCCACCTTCCCCTACAATTATTTTGCGCAGGGTTTCCTGATGTCGCAAAATTGGTGGGACAACGCCACCAGTGATCTACCCGGTGTTGATCCCAAACATGCGCAGATCGTCAACTTTGTAGCACGGCAGTTGATCGACATAATATCCCCTGCCAATTTTGCGGCGACCAACCCGCAGGTCATGGCCCGCACGGTTGAAGAGCATGGCCAGAACCTGATCCGTGGGGCCAGATTCTGGATTGAAGATTTCAACCGGCTGATCTCGGGCCATCCGCGCCGACCCAGCGTGCACTGCGTGGGCAAAGATCTGGCGATGACATCGGGGGATGTGGTGATGCGCAACGATCTGGTTGAGCTGATCCGCTATCACCCGACCACCAAAACCGTGCGGCCCGAGCCCATTCTGATCGTCCCGGCATGGATCATGAAGTACTACATTCTGGACCTTACGCAGCAACGGTCTCTTGTGGCATACCTGAGGGATCAGGGGTTTGAGGTTTATATTATGTCGTGGAAGGACCCCGATAAAGACGACGCTGATTTGTCGATGCAGGACTATCTTGACCTTGGGATTCGTGCGTCCGTGGAGCATATTAAACAATCTGGGGCCAAACATATTCACGCCGTGGGCTATTGTCTGGGCGGCACCCTGCTGTCGATTGCCGCAGCCGCAATGGCGCGTGACCAAGACGCGACCTTTTGCACCGTCAGCCTGCTGGCGTCACAGGTGGATTTCTCCGAGCCCGGCGAACTTGGCCTCTTTATCAGTGAAAGCCAGATTGCCTTTCTGGAGGACATGATGAACACCCATGGCTATCTGAAAGCCGATCAGATGGCGGGCGCGTTTCAGCTGTTGCGCTCGAACGATCTGATCTGGAGCCGGGTCATCCGGCATTACCTGTTGGGCGAACGCACCCATGACAATCCGCTTTTGGCCTGGAATGGCGATGCCACGCGGATGCCCGCGCGGATGCATTCGCAATATCTCAGGCGTCTGTTTCTGAAAAATGACCTGGCCAAGGGACGATTCAAGGTGGATGGAACTTCCGTTGCCATGACCGACATTCGCTGTCCGATTTATTGCGTGGCCACCGAAACCGATCATGTGTCACCTTGGCGATCAGTGTACCGGCTGTTGTTACTGACCGATACAGATGTGCAGTTCGTTCTGACAAGTGGCGGACATAACGGTGGCATTCTGTCAGAGCCAGGCCACCCGCGGCGGCACTTTCGCGCCGGGCATAAATCTGAGGGCGATGCATATGTCACCGCCGATGATTGGTTTGCAGATCACAAGAATCAGGAGGGATCATGGTGGGCGCATTGGGTGGCATGGCTCAACGGCCAAAGCGGACCCCCCCAAAAGCCCCGCCCCGTCACCCGTCAGCCGATAACCGCAGCACCTGGGCACTACGTTCTGGACTGAACAACTACCGGCTGGTGCCGGTAGGATCAGCGATGTGCTTTTCCAAGTACTGAAGTACGATGTCCTCGGTGATGGCGCCGTTGGTGGTTGAAAAATACCCCCTGCCCCAAAACCGGCAGCCCCAATAACGCTTGCGGATCGCTGGAAACTCGCGCTGCACTTTGTAAGACGAACGGCCCTTCATCTTGCGCACCAGGTCCGAAATCGCCAGCTTCGGCGGCACCGATACAAACATGTGGACGTGATCGCTCGACAGCACCCCGCGCAAGATGTCGACCTCGTTCTCGCGGCACACCTGACGGCAGATGTCGCGCACCCGAAGGCGCAACGCTCCGGTCAGGACCTTGTAACGATACTTGGTCGACCAGACGAGGTGATAGCGGTGATAGTAAACGCAGTGTTTGCCGGTGTCATATTGCATGATCATACCCTCTGGAAAATGAGCCTCCGACCCGGCTGCGGCTCATTTTCCAGAGGGTATGATCATAAGGCGATTCTTTCACACTGAAGCGGGTCCGACTGGAAGTCGGAGGGTTTAGACCAAAGAGTGGATACTAAACCTGTCGAGCCTATTCGTCGGATGCCGGTGAGAACGCCTTGGTGCTCATTTCAACCAGCTTGCCAGCCTTGGTCTGATACTGATCCATCGCCTTTTGCAAAAACTGAGATTGGATGTGCTGCATCTCGGTCACGTTTTTGCAGTGTATGATTTCGTGCTGCACCTTCACGTCTTCCTTGATGCGGTCGGCCACGAAACTGACGACTTCTGCGCTCATATCACCCAGCGCCTCAAACCAGGCTGCACTCAGCCCGACCATATTGCCAAGCCCGGCTTCCTGCAGTTGAGTGATTGCATTCAGCGGCGCATCGCCTTGGCTGGCGGTGCCGGTTTGCGGTGTCTTTGCCATGATGTGTCCTCCTGTCAGTGATGGCTACAGCACAAAATACAGCGATACCGTGTGCGCCAATTGATTTTCATCAATGTCGGGTCGCTCGCCGGGGTCGATATGAAGCGGTGCAATAGTACCGGAGCAAAGGCGTGTCCCTTCCTTCAAAAGATAATGGTCTGACGGCTGATCAGGTGCTGGCGGCGCGCGCCGTTGCTGGCTGGAACGAACTTCCGGCCACCAAGACAATCGGGCCGCTGCGGGTCTTGCTCAGGCAATTTTCCAGCTTTCTGATCCTCATCCTGATTGTCGCCGCAGGCATTGCGGTTGCATTGGGGGAATTCATTGATGCCGTCACGATCGGCATGGTGGTTGTGCTGAACGCGGGCCTTGGGTTTGTCCAGGAATGGCGCGCTGAAACGGCGCTTGCCGCCCTGCGCGAATTGCTGTCGCCGCAGGCCTTGGTCATACGCGATGGGCAGGACCAGATCATTCCGGCCAGGGACATTGTTCCGGGCGATATTCTTGTTTTGGCACCGGGCGTAAAAATTGCGGCGGATGCGACACTGGTGACTGCCGCAGAACTGAAGGTTGATGAAAGCATCCTGACGGGAGAATCCCTTTCGATAGACAAGTCCGAAGCAGACCCAGAGGCCCTTGTTTACGCGGGCACCTCCGTGGTTGCAGGCCGTGCCGAGGCCTGTGTCACTGCGACAGGCATACATACCGAGTTTGGCAAGATCGCGGGCCTGACCGGCTCTGTCGGACCAAAGATCACCAATTTGCAAGTCAAGCTGGGACAACTGGCCTGGCAACTGGGTGGTGCGGCCCTTTTGGTGGCTGTGTCCGTCGCTGTAATGGGCATCGGTTTTGGCCGTGATCTGGTTGAGATGGTCATGACCGGCCTGTCGCTTTCGGTCGCCATGGTGCCCGAGGGGCTGCCTGCGGTTGTCACCATCACGCTGGCGCTCGGGGCCACGGCCATGGCCCGTCAAAAGGCACTGGCACGGCGCTTGCAGGCAGTTGAAACCCTGGGGGCCGCATCAGTCATTTGCACCGACAAGACCGGCACGTTGACCGAAAACAAGATGACAGCCACGCAGATCTGGACGGCCGACCAGACCTACGGCGTCACCGGCACCGGCTATGACCCTGCCGGCCATATTGAGGCAGATGGCACACGCATTCGCGCCGGTGACGATCCGGTATTGGCTGCCCTTCTTCAAACGGGCCTTTATTGCAACCATGCGCAGCTTCGCCGTGAGGGCGACAGTTGGGATATGACTGGCGCACCCACCGAAGGGGCGCTTGTCACGCTTGCCTACAAGGGATGGTGCGATCTTCCGGCGGAACGCGGCTTGCTGGCGGAAATTCCCTTTAGCAGCGCGCGCAAACGGATGAGCGTCCTCTACCAATCTGCGAGTGGTGAAAATGTGCTGGCCAAAGGCGCACCCGAGCAGGTTCTGGACATTTGCACCCGTATCATGACCCATCAAGGCACGCGGGAACTGAGCCCCGATGACATCGCCCTTATTGAGCAGGCCTATGTGACAATGGCCTCGCGCGGGCTGCGGGTGATTGCCTTGGCTCGGCGTTCAGTGGCAGATGCAAAGATCACCGAAGAGGCGCTGACCTTTCTGGGGTTGGTCGGATTGATTGACCCGCCTCGGCCAGAAGTACGCGATGCAATCGCTGCTGCAAAATCTGCGGGCATCAAGGTGATCATGATCACAGGCGACAGCCCCATTACAGCCGGGGCGATTGCCAATCAACTGTCGTTGAACGTGACAACCCGTCTGACCGGGGACCAGCTTGACGCGCTTGACGACACAGAACTGTCGGACCTGTTGAAAACCGAAATCCTGTTTGCCCGCACCAAGCCGGAACAGAAGATGCGGATCGTGTCCGCCCTTCAGGCCCAACATCAGATCGTGGCCATGACGGGCGACGGGGTGAATGACGCCCCTGCCCTGAAACAGGCCGACATTGGCGTGTCGATGGGGATACGCGGGACGGACGTGGCGCGTGATGCGTCAGATCTGGTTCTGCTTGATGATAATTTTGCGACCATCCTGCGCGCGATTGGCGAGGGCCGCCGCCAGTTTGCCAATGTGCGCAAGTTTGTCCGCTACCTGCTGTCGTCCAATGCAGGCGAGGTTATCGCGCTGGTCGTCAATATCGCCATTGGCGGCCCACTGATCTTTCTGGCGACGCAGATTCTGTGGATGAACCTTGTCACGGATGGTGTCACCGCCGTCGCGCTTGGTCTGGAGAAATCTGAGCCCGATCAGATGCAGCACCCGCCGCGCAACAAATTCACACCAATTCTGGGCCTTAGCGGGGTGGCAACGATCATCCTGCTTGGGCTGTACACGGGCCTGTCCAGCCTTTGGATATTCTTTCAACTGTTAGATCAGGGGGTGGAGCTGGCCCGCACCACCGCCTTTACCGCCATGGTGGTGTTTGAAAAGATGAGCGTCTTTGCGTTTAGGTCCCTGCGCCTGTCGGGTTGGCGTATCGGCTGGTTCAGCAACCCGTTTTTGCTGCTGGCACTGGTGCTGACCATCGGCGCGCAGGTGCTGGCCATCTATTGGCCACCCTTGCAGGCCATGCTGCACACCGTCCCGATTGGCCTGGTCGAATGGCAGTGGATTGCGCTCTTTTCGCTGCCCATCCTGATTGTGCCTGAAGTGCTGAAAGTGGGCTTTGCTCAGCGTACAAAATAGTAGGCCGCAAGGCTGGCCAGAAATGTCAGCAAGACAAGGATTGAATCCAGACCAAAGGTGCCAAATTTGGGTTTACGCCTGACAATCAGCCCAGTCAGATAAATCGACGTCACTGCAATACCAAAGCCCAGAGCAAGCGTGACCGTGCGCGAGGCCCCTTGCAAAATAGGCCCACCACGAAACAGTATATCCGCGGGGAACACCAGCACCAGCATAATCAGATTGCTGCCGAAGATGTTGGAAATGGCCATCGTATAGGCCCCGATGCGCACGGCAGTGATGCTTGTGGTCAGCTCGGGCAGAGACGTGGCAGCAGCGAGCAAGGTGACGCCAACAAAGCTGGTGCCAAGCCCGGATTGCACCGCGATGCGTTGGGAAAAAATGATCAGCAAAAGGCCAAAGACAAGGATCGCGGCACAGGCAAACACCACCTGCCATATCAGAGAGGTATTGCTTGTTTGCGCCAAACCCGAAGGTGCTGGAAACGGCAGAGGTTCCGGGTCTGGCAGATCAACCGGCACCCAATCGCTGGAACCGTCATAGCGCCGCAACAGCCAGATTGCTCCGGCATAGGTCACGGCGATCAACACGCTGCCGATGCCCACCTGGAAAACCACCAGGGTTTCGCCAAGGCCCACGATGATCAGCGCAATCGACAAGAGCAGGACCAGCAGCGTGGCCTCAAGCGCGTGATTGGCCTTGCGTGGATAGCTGGTGATGGAGCGTGTTGCCCAGAAATCGGACATCGCCAGAATTGCCGTTTGCAGGGCGATCCCCCCAAAGAGGTTGTTCAGCACCAGATCACGCACCTGGCTGACAGCAGCACTCAGCGTGGTGGCGACCTCTGGCAGGGATGTGGCCAGCGATAACAACAGCAGCCCCACAAGGGATTTTGCCAGTTTGTAGCGATCCGCCAAAGTGTCAGCCAGATAGGCCAGCCGCGCCCCTGAAAACCAGATCACAGCGGCGCAGATGCCAAAGCAAAACAGGCTGAGCGGCAGGGGTGTGACGGGAATAGCCATGTCACTGCGATACCAAATTTACGCCTCGGTACCTTGATCTTGCTCAATGCGAGATCAAACCACATCAGGCAGATTGTGGCCATGGATAAGGATCATGGCCACAGCCCAACCGAAGTTTCACAGCGCCTGTCATCGGGTGCCGACGGGACATATCTCAAGGATATGATCTATGGCGGCGTTGATGGTGCCATCACCACATTCGCGATTGTTGCAGGTGTCGAAGGGGCCGGATTGCCGCATTCTGTCATTGTGGCCTTGGGTATTGCCAACATTCTGGCGGATGGGTTTTCTATGGCAGCCAGCAACTATTCGGGCACCAAGGCCGAGCTCGATGACCGCAGACGCATTATCCAGATCGAAGAACGCCACATTCAGCACCACCGCGACGGCGAGTTGGAAGAGCTGCGCCAGATCCTTGCGTTGCGCGGATTGTCCGGTGCCGTTCTGAATCAGGCCACCGATGAGATTTCGCAAAACAAGGACAAGTGGATTGCCCTTATGCTGACCGATGAATATGGGCTGACCAAGGATGAACCCCACCCTAAAAAGGCAGCTCTTGCCACCTTCGGGGCTTTCCTGCTGGCTGGGTCAGTTCCACTGGTCCCATTCGTTCTGGGGGTCCAGAATGCGTTTCAGATATCTGTCTTTGCCACCCTCCTTACCTTCTTTCTGATTGGCACCGGCAAGAGCAAATGGTCCCTCTCCAAATGGTGGTGGTCCGGTGCGGAAACGCTGTTTATCGGGTCCTTGGCCGCCCTGATTGCCTATTGCGTCGGAGGGCTGTTCAACTCGGACTGAAACGCTTTCCATTGAGCAAAATCAATGGGGCGCAGATGTCATTCGTTAGAGTACTCACAAAGATGAGGCCGTCCATGTTCTCAAACGCGATAAAGCTCTTCACCTTCAGCGGGTTCGAAATCAAGGTAGATGCCAGTTGGCTTCTGATCGCCACGCTGATCACCTGGGGCCTCACAAAGCACTACTATCCCTACAGCTTTCCAGGGCAGAGCACAGATATCTACCTGATCATGTCGATCATCACGATGCTGTGCTTCTTTGCCTCCTTGCTGCTGCATGAAATCGCGCATTCGGTGGTGGCAAGACGATTTGATGTTCCCATCAAGGGTATCACCCTGTTTCTGTTTGGCGGGGTCGCCGAATTGCAGTCCGAGCCACAATCGGCCCGGGCCGAGTTCTGGATTGCCATTGCCGGGCCGGTGATGAGCGTCACTCTCAGTTTTGGGTTCTGGGGGTTGGCGCAAATTCTGGAACTGTTGCACGCTAATCAGGCCACCGTCGAAATTCTGTCCTATCTTTTCGTGATCAATCTGGTGCTTGCACTGTTCAACCTTGTCCCGGCCTTTCCATTGGATGGCGGGCGGATATTGCGGGCCTATCTCTGGCACCGTCATAAAGACCTGCTCAGGGCCACCGAGATCGCCGCAAAATCCGGTGAGATCTTTGCATATTTCCTGATGGCCATTGGCGTTTTGTCACTGATACAGGGCGGGGTAATCAGCGGCCTGTGGTACATGATGATCGGCGTCTTCGTGTTGAGCGCGTCACGATCAAGCTACCAAACCCAGCTGGCACAAGCAATGTTTGCGCACAAAGCTGTGGGTGAGATTATGACCCGCAATCCGGTGGTGGCCGCGCCCAATATCTCGCTGGCTGACTTCGTCAATAAGATCATGCTGGAAAATCGCACCGGCTTTGTCCCGGTTGTCGACGATGGCGTGTTGCTGGGTTATATGGATCAGGGTATTCTGGCCGGGATCGACCGCGAAAACTGGGCCAGTACACAGGTGGGCGATGTCTTTGCCGGGCTGGACGCCGCCACCACAATTTCACCGGATATGCCGGTGCAGGATTTGATGACCCTGATTTCCCGGACGGGCCGCCGAAAATTCCTGGTCACGCGGGACAAACACCTTGTGGGGGTGATTACCTTGGCTGATCTGACAGGATATTTGCAACTGGCCAAAACCCTTCGTGGTCATTGAGGCCAACCAGAACTCAGTGTTTTTGCCCCCGCAGGTAGCGCGGGCCTGTTTATCCGGTTGCGGATCTTAAGGCACGGACAGGCACGCGCATTTGGCCAGATGGTTGATCCGCTGCGTGGTGCTGCCCTGAACAAGGGTTGAAAAACGGCTGAGGCCGCGCCGACCAGTGATCACAAGGTCCGCACCAATGTCATCCGCATACGCCAGAATTTCGGTGGCGGCATCGCCGTGGGCCATACGGGTTTTCACCGAAGCCACCCCCATGTCCGCGGCAATTGCCTTGGCCTCATCCAAAATCTTTTGACCGGCCTCTTCGATTTCCTCGACACTCGGCATGGAGATCGCGGCGTGATACCCCGCGACTGCCCCAATAGCAAAAGCCGCCGTCTCGGCATGCGGGACATGCATTAACGTCAATGTCGAAGAATAGTGGTTCGCAAGGTCACAGGCGATGCGTGTGGCGTTTTTGGACGAATCTGAGCCATCAAGGCCGACGATAATCTGACTGAAGATGAAGAATCCCCTTTTCATAGTGATCGAATGGCCGTCTTCAAACGGCGATCAGCTCACCGATGTGGTCTACCAATACAGCAGGCGGTTGAGCGGACAGGTCTTTGGCGATCTCTCCAACCGTGACGGCCAGAAGGCGATCATCAAGATGGCCCCGCAGCAGCCCCAGCATATGGGGCCCCGATACAAGGACCAGGCGCTCAAACTCTCCGGCAGTATAGGCATGCAGCAAATGGTCCGAAATTTCACGGACAAAGCGTATGCTTGACTGCAACTGCGGGTCGGTCTGTTCAACCGCCGCCATTCCCGGCCCGGCAATGCTGTGTCCTCGGCCCGCGTTGTCTCTGGGCTCCGGTACTTCCTCTGCGTGCCATTCTTTGCCATCCAGTGCCACCAGGCCCTTGCCCGGGCCGCGGTTTTCACAGACCCTGACCGTGCGGGCATTGGCAAGAACAATCCAAGTAATAATTGGCTTCATCACAACCTCCTAAGTGATATGTGTTGTGGCAGGTTTCACTGGCTCGGTGTTGACGAATATCAATTGATGCTTAAACCTTGTACGACGCTTTTGGCCAAGTTGTATAAGGATAGAAGGATGAAGATGGATGGACACTGACGTTCAGGACAGCGCCTTGTTGAATGCAGTTCTAAGCGCGACTGCTGATGCAATCATCGTTGCTGATGAAAAAGGCACGATCCTGCGCTCCAATCCTGCCGCCTGCCGTTTGTTTCAGTATGACACCAACGAATTGGCTGGTCAGAACGTCAAAGCCATTATGCCGGCCGCCATTGCCGCAGAACATGACAACTACATGAATCACCATGTTGAAACCGGTCAGGAGCGGATCATCGGAAAGGGCCGCGAAGTCGAAGGGCTGCGCAAAGACCAAACCATATTTCCGCTACACCTTTCAGTAGGACGAGCGAGCTTTGCCGGGCAGCTGCTGTTCGTCGGTATTTTGCACGATCTGACACGCCGCCAGGCCGCCGAAGAAGCGCTGGCACGCTCACAACGCCTTGAGGCGATTGGTCAGATGACCGGCGGTATTGCCCATGATTTCAACAACCTTCTGACCGTGGTGATCGGCAATCTGGAATTGCTGGAGATGCGCGGTGCGACCGAGGCGCAGTTGGCACTTATTAACGAAGCACTGGATTCTGCTGAACTGGGGTCAGATCTGACCACGCGGCTTATGGTGTTTGCGCGCAAGGGCAAGCTGAAGCCCGAGAAAACTGATCTGAAGGGGCTGTGTGAAGACACGCTTGCCATTCTCAGGCGCACACTTGGATCGTCCATACACATCGTGACCGACTTCCCATCTGATCTGTACAACGTGCTGATTGACCCAGCTCAGTTTCAGTCTGCGCTGATGAACCTTGCCCTGAATGCCCGCGATGCGATGGTCGGCAAGGGCGAGCTGCTAATCTCTGCGGAGAATGTCATAATTGATGATACTTACATCGCACAGGAAACGGATATTGAGCCGGGCACCTATCTGCGCCTGTCAGTCAGTGACAATGGCGCAGGGATGAGTGACGAAGCCCAGAAACGCGCATTTGAGCCCTTTTTCACAACCAAGTCCGATAGCGACGGTACGGGTCTGGGTCTGGCAATGATCTATGGCTTTGTGCGCCAATCCGGTGGGCATATCACGCTCTATAGCGAACTTGGCCATGGCAGCAGCTTCGGTCTTTATTTTCCGGCTCTCAATGTGGATCAGGATGCGGCCAAACCTGATGGCAAAAGTGATGTGGGAACAATAGCCGACGCTCAGGGTAAAATGATCCTGATTGTCGAAGACAATGCCAAGGTACGCAGACTATCAGTGCAACGTATTCGTGATCTGGGTTTTACCGCCCAAGAGGCCGAGAGTGGCGACAACGCCTACCGCATGCTGCAAGACGGTCTGAGGCCGGATATCGTGTTCTCTGATCTGGTGATGCCCGGGCATCTGAATGGCTATGACCTCGCCGCCAAAGTTACGGCTGAATTTCCGCAGATCAAGGTGCTGTTAACATCCGGGTATGCCAGCGATGCGGTGACCGGTGCGATGGCGCATGATCTGCCTTACGACATATTGCACAAACCCTTTCGCCAGGCCGATCTGGCGCGCAGGCTTCAGGCGCTTCTGGCCGAGGGGTCTGATGGGTGAAAATCCTGGGCGCGTTCAAGCCGAGAGTTGCATATCACTCTAAAAGCACTTTCGCCCGCTGAGGCGTTTCATGTGCTCCAGGGATGAGCATGCACTTCGTGCCCGGAATGGCCTTTCATAATCTTGATGGCGAGTTTCTCTTGCTCTTTGCTGTGTACCCGCACCCAGAGCAGGATGCCGCCGTGTTTAATCTGATTGACATAGTAGTCCTTGTGATGCTGGCCCACGCGACGGGCCAATAGGGCACCGATGACCGCTGCCGGGCTACCGCCAATTGCAATCGCAGCAATAGAGGCGGCAAGCGTGCTTGCAGGGGTGAGCATTGCTGTCATCGCAATGAAGGAGCCAACGAAAAAGAACCCCCCCGCGATAGCCCCTTCTAATTCGCCGATTGCCTCTTCGGAAACAAAATGTGCCCTAGGTGCTTTGGGATCGTCTTCCAGCTCGGTGGCGCGCCAATAAGCTTTGCCAAGCTTCTCTTGCAACACCTTTTCGTCGGCCAGAATGCTCATGTCTGAATGGTGAATGCCGGTCATCCGAAGATCATAGAAAGCTTTCTGAAGATCTTCGTGCGTATCGAATATACCGACGACCTCAGGAACATTGATGACTGTCGTCTTGCGTTCTTTCGTTTCTTCAGCTTCCACGGAGCTCTCCTGTTCGCAGCGTCTTGGTTGTAGCGTCAGAGTAACCTGGGCCCGAGGGCCGAGAATTGACGAATATCAACGGAACTGCTGTGCAGATGAATAATGTACAGTATGCGGGGCATGGCGATCCATGCGGCCCGCACGGATCAACACTGGCAGGAGAAGAATTCTATGAAGGGGTTTGCAGACAACATTGAAAAACTGACAGAGGAAAACGATAACTTCCGAGAGGTTCTTTATACCGGTCACAATATTCAGTTGGTCCTGATGGCACTTAAACCGGGTGAAGAAATCGGCGAAGAGGTCCATGATGACCGCGATCAGTTTTTTCGGTTTGAGACAGGGCACGGCGAAGTTCGGATTGACGGGGTGGCCACCCCGGTAAAGCCTGACGATGGTGTGATCGTTCCTGCTGGGGCCGCGCATAATGTTATAAACACCGGCGACGAACCCTTGCGCCTTTACACAATTTACGGGCCGCCCGAGCATCTCGAAGGCACGGTTCACAAGACCAAGGTAGAGGCCGACACATCCCACGAGCACTTTGACGGGCAGACCACAGAATAAACTTCGTGTGTTGAGCGCTCGGCTTGTGGCCCTGCGGGTTGGAAAAGTGCCTGCGTTGATGGAAGTACAATACGATAAAGCTACCCCACCTGCACGTCACAGGCCAGCGTGTACCCCACACCGCGTACGGTTTTGATAACCTTCGGGTCCGATGGATCGCGTTCAATTTTCTTGCGCAACCGCGCCACCTGGTTGTCAATCGTGCGGTCCAGGGGGCTCCATTCCACCCCTCCGTTCAAATCCATCAACTGATCGCGTGACAAGACGCGCTTGGGCCGTTCCAGAAAGATGGCCAGCAGTTTGAAATCTCCACTTGTCAGGCCACAATCAGCCCCATTGCGGTCGAACAGTTCAAACCGGTCCGGCACCGCTGTCAGCCCATCAAAGTGAAAACATGAGCTGTTGTCATCCCCAGAACGGGTGCTTACCGGGTCCCCGATCGCAGAGCCTTGATCGGAATGCTCAGCGCGACGCAGAACGCTCCTCACTCGCGCCAGCACCTCGCGAATGTGAAAGGGTTTGGTGATATAATCATCCGCTCCCATTTCCAGCCCGACAATCCGGTCAATGACATCGTCCTTGCCAGTCACCATGATAATGGGCACGTCCGAGTGGTGCCGTATTTCCTTGGCAATCTCCAGACCGTTGTCTGATCCCAGATTCAAATCCAGTGTAATCAGAGCAATCTGCGATGTCTTGACGGCGTGCAAAGCATCCTCGGCGCAATCCGCTTCAAGTACTCCATAACCCTCTCCTTCTAATACATTACGAAGGAGGGTTCTGATCTTGGGGTCGTCTTCGACCACAAGGAGGGTTTGTTTTGTCATAACGTGTCTTTCCAGGCGCGTATTGCACAACACGTTTGTAAATCAACCTCATACAAATTGATACAAAATCTCGTATAGGCTGCATAATTCAGATTACATCGTGCGCTCAGATTAGCCTTTCACCATTTTGGGGACTAATAAGATGTATGTCACTCTGCCATGTGAATTTGAAATGCCGGAACGCCTGAACACCCTGAGCGGTGCGGATTCCAAAACCAACGCAACCCGTTTGAAAGCAGGTTCTTACCTCTATTTTGAAGGCGATCCCGTTGAGTGGCTCTACCAGGTCACGTCAGGTGTATTGCGTTTGACGCGGGTGCTGGAAGATGGGCGACGGCAAGTGATCGCCTTTGGGTTTCCCGGCGATATCGTCGGGTTCCCCTCAGATGGCTTGCATCACACGGATTGCGATGCGCTGGTTGATACATGCCTGCAACCCTATCGGCGTTCGGCGCTGGAAAGCACCGAGGGTAACCCAAAGCTGCATCGCCAGCTGCTGAACGCTGCCTATCGTGAAATCAGCGCAATGCAGGATCATTTCATGATGCTTGGCCGAAAATCCGCGGCTGAAAAAGTGGCGTCCTTCCTGTGCGTTTTAACCAACAGGATTGGCAAGGATGCTGGCGGATGCCAACAGGTGCGCCTGCCAATGAGCCGCTCTGACATCGCTGATTTTTTGGGCCTGACCACCGAAACCGTTTGCCGGACCTTTACGCAGTTGCGCAAGAGCAAGATCATCGAGATCGACAATATCTATACGGTCATTATCTTGCGCCCGGATGCGTTGCTTGGCCTGACAGTCGGGGGCCATGATTGACAGGTTGAGGCCAGTGTTCCCCGGTTGATAGCCGCAGTGATATTAAAAGACGCGGTATGCCCGCCAGATCTGCCATGCGCCTCATGCGGGCGAATGTGCGTTCGTCGGCCTCCAGCTGTCTGAAGGCGACCTTGTCGGCAAAGGATCGGGCAGGAAGGTGGTGCCGCAATAAGCCCGCGCAAGGTATCACGGCGCAGGCCACATATCACGGATCGCCGAGGGCAGGCTGGCGCGGATATCCTTAACCTCCCCCGCGCTCAACCGTGCATTCAGCATCTCAAAGACATATCGGATATCTTCGGATCCGCGGTATTCTTCGGTGTCGCCCATCCTGCTTTCGATCGCGCCAATAAAATCGGCAACATTGCGTTCCTTGACCGGTGTGCGCTTGGGCACCCAACCCTCAAAGAACATGCCCCGAATCAACAGCGGCAGCTGTGCCGAAAGCTGCGCCATCTCGTCAGGCATCAGATGGTCCCGCACATGCTGCAGGGTTGCCCTGAACAACCGCAAGGCACTGCGCTTGGAGGTCCAATCCAGCCGCCCGGCCAGTTCGTTGATCCATTCATGGGTAATATGAACGGAATGGTCGATCACTTCCAGACCCTGTACAGACATGGGTTTTCTCCTTGGGCTAAAGTTTAGTTTTGATTGGTTTCATATCGACGTCAAACGCCTGAACCGGGATTGCCAAGCAGACGATTGAACAGCGCCTTGGTCATCGCGCCGACCCCCAAAAGGACCAGCGTGTAGTTCGCAATCCATCCCACGAAGGGAATGAAGTTCAGCAAGGCAATCAGCGTGATCGCCGCAGCAAACACCAGCAGACGCGTGACGTTTCCCGGCTCTTTGGGGCTGCCAAACGCAGACCAGACCCGCATGGCAATACTGTAGGCCCCCAGTGCGTATCCAAAGATCCAGGTAATAATGATGGCCAAAATCACGATCGGCACGAAGGGCAGCCCGACAATCGTCATGCCGACGATCAGCACCATACCAAACAACATCGACAATCCGATGACACCTATCAGCATCGACCTCCCCGGAGCAGAGGCAATGCCCGACCGCAGGGTCTCCAGACGTTTCGGCATAAAGCCCAGCATCAACGCGCCCAGCACCAGGAAAAACAGCAACGAGACCAGAAAGCCAAAGAACATCGAGGCGAATGTGGGAAAGATCGGCATCTCTTCACCAAAATCATCCCATTCATCCCAGGCATTGGAGTAATCGAATTCCTCGAACACAACCCGTTCTGGCAAGGCAACCCGCTCTGGTACGGCAATTTTCGTGTCAGAGCTGTAAGTCAGCGTCCCGGCGACAATGGCGTCAGGGCCAAAGGAAATGGATTTTGCGGTGATACGGGCGTCGCCACTGATGGCCGCATTCAAAACCACGTCCTGCCCCATCGCCATCAAGGATCCGGTGATGGGGCTTTCTATTGTCACCGAGCGCCCGAACATGCGCGCATTCCCTCCGACCTCAGCACTGGGGTCTGATCGCACCGAGAATCCGGCTACAGTCAGATCTTCTGACGTCTTCCCACTTACGCGGACGCTAAAGCCAACCCCATACAGATCTTCGCCTGTCGCGGCATCAATCGAGACATCAAACCCTGCAACATGCAGATCCCCGCTGGAAATCCCGCGTGCAGTGGCAGTTCGCGCGGATACAAATGTATCGCCAAACGTGTTCAACGTTTCGCTGACGGTCTCTGCGGCAATGAACGTGTCACTGCCATTTTTCACCATCACCGTCTCGGATAGTGCCTGTGAAGCGATAAAAAGCGATACCGCGACGGCCAAACCAGATCGAATTGAAAACATGACTTGCTCCACCAGAGAAATGCAGTTGACCCAAGTGTAACGCCGCCAAAGCTGCGTCGATTGATCGGGGTCAATCGTTTTCCTCTCGGGTTTGCTAGGAATGGGCTGGCACATGTTCCGTGCCGGTCATTCAAAAGGATATACCTCATGTTTCGTCAAAACCTGCCTGACCGACTGTCTGGTTCGGACAGTGGCTCCTATTTTCCATCGTTCCAACGCGAGATGAATCGCCTGATTGATCAGTTTCGCAACAGATTTCCAATGCCCGAGACAGGTGCCGATACGGCATTTGGGGCCGAACTCTTTCCGGCGATTGATATCGTAGAAACGGATGAAACAGTTGAAATCAGTGCCGAAGTCCCCGGGGTCAGCGAGAAAGATCTGGCTGCGTCGATTTCCGGAGGCGTTCTGACCCTGAAGGGTAAAAAAAGCTCAGAGCACGAAGAGAACGAAGACAACTATCATCGTTTTGAACGCAGATATGGCAGTTTTCAGCGGCAAATTCCGCTGGGCTTCACGCCCAAGGACGATGCGGTTGAGGCCAAGTATAGCGATGGCGTGCTGAAGCTCAGCATCGCAAAACCACCCGCGGTCAAAGCGGACATCCAGAAAATTGAAATCGGCAAAGGCTGACATTTCAAGCGGGGCGCTTGCATGCGCCCCGCCGTCAATCATTCAGGAAGGCACTTCAAATGGGACCCAAGACAATACTTGTTTGCCTGACAACACCCGAGCATGCAGAGACATTGATGAAGCACGCCGTGCCTCTGGCGCGCAAACATGACGCGCATCTTGTCGGGCTACACACCATAGAGGCCATGCTGGTTTACCCGGGTATCGCCATGCACATCCCCGGGCCGGCTTTTGCGGCGTTCAACCAAAGCCAGAAAGAAGAGGCCAAAAAGATCAAGGCCGTTTTCAACCGGTACACAAAGAGCGAAACCTTCCAGAGTGAGTATCGTCTTGTTCGGGCCGAGGCGATGTCGGCCACCGAACGGATGGTGGAAAGTGCGCGTGCCGCAGACCTTGTCATCATGGCACATGAAGACAAGGTCGTTGACAGGTATGACCAGCGACATGCGCAGGTGCAGGTCATCCGCAACAGCGGGCGCCCGGTGATCATCATTCCGCTGGGCTATGACGGCCCCGAGATTGGCGCAAATATTGTCGTGGGCTGGAGCGATACACGCGAAGCCGCCCGCGCAGCGCATGATATGCTGCCACTGGCCGATGCCGGCGCGCAGGTAAGCATCCTGCAGGTGGGTCACGCGCCAAAGAATCCGCTTGAGGATTCCGATGGCATTGATCTGGTTGAAACAATGTCCCGGCATGGTCTGAATGCTTCACTGGACTACCGCGAAACATTAGGTGACGGCGTGGTCGGAGTGCTGAACAAGGTTGCGTTTGAGAAGGGCGCAGACCTTATCGTCACAGGCGCGTTCGGCCATTCCAAAGCCTATGATTTTGTGATCGGGGCAACAACCTATGCCTTGCTTAAAGGTGCTCAATTGCCGGTTATGTACAGCAAATAGAGGCGCTTTGCGGAGCACATGTTGGGTGCCGGTTCATTGGATGAACCCCAAAAACTGCCTAAAACAAAATGTTCTCCATGAGATTGATCAATCTCAACCGGGTCCGTTTTTTGGGTGGCATGCTTGCTCTTGACGCATTGCGCCAACCTGAACGGAGGACACGATAATGTCGATGACTGATAAAACAGATACCCCCCCTGGCGAACCGGCAACCGGGTGGTTTCCAACAGCTTACACAATCCTCTTTGCCCTGATCGTGGTCATGGCCGTTATGACATGGCTGGTGCCCGCCGGTGAATACGACCGCGCGGCCAGCGCGGTCCTTGGCAAAGACGTCCCCGTGCCCGGCACCTATCAGATCGTCGAGGCTGCTCCGCAAAGCGTGTTCAAGGTCATCATGGCTCCCATTGCCGGGTTCTATGATCCGTCCTCCTACGAGGCCAATGCGATCGACGTCTCGCTTTTTGTTCTGATCGTCGGCGGGTTCCTGGGTGTTGTCACCGCAACCGGTGCGATCAACACCGGGATGGCGCAGGCCATGCGCAAGATGGAAGGGCGCGAAAAATGGATGATCCCGATTATGATGGCGCTCTTTGCAGCGGGTGGCACGACCTATGGCATGGCCGAGGAAACGCTGGCCTTTTATGTACTTCTTATCCCGATCATGATTGCCGCGGGTTATGACACTCTGACGGGCGTCGCGGTGATCATGCTGGGCGCGGGTGTGGGGGTTATCGGCTCGACCATCAACCCGTTTTCCACCGCTATTGCGTCTGACGCCGCAGGCATCCCCTTTACTCAGGGCATGCCCCTGCGGTTTGTAATCCTTGGTGTGTTCTGGCTGATCGCGGTTGCCTTTGTGATGCGCTACGCTGAACGTGTGCGCCGCGATCCGTCTGCATCGCTTGTCGCCGACATGAAAGAGGCGAACGAGGCGCATTTTCTGCAGGGGCACGACAGTGCTGACACGGCCAGACTGACATCCGTGCAAATCGTCATCCTGCTGCTGTTCGCAGCCACTTTCGCGGTCATGGTCTGGGGAGTGTCCAGTCAGGACTGGTGGATGGCTGAAATGTCGGCGCTGTTCCTGGGGGCCTCCATCGTGATCGGCGTCATCGGCTGGTTGGGCGAGAAAGTGTTCACCACCGCCTTTGTCGATGGCGCACGCGATCTTTTGGGTGTGGCGCTTGTGATTGGCCTCGCCCGTGGCATCGTTATCATCATGGATCAGGGGCGTATCACCGATACCATCCTGCATACGTTTGAGGGCTGGATCACCGGCATGTCCGATGTGGCCTTTGTCAACGCGCTCTTTGGGATCGAATGGTTGATGAGCTTCCTTGTGCCTTCCACCTCGGGCCTTGCGGTTTTGTCGATGCCCATCCTGGCACCGCTTTCGGATTTCGCGGGCGTCAGCCGTGATCTTGCCGTGACCGCCTTTCAAACGGCCATCGGCATTACCAACCTTGTGGCACCGACCTATGCTGTTGTGGTGGGTGGCCTCGCCATTGGCCGGGTGCCCTATAACAAATGGCTGCTCTTTATCTGGCCGTTGCTGATCATTCTGTCGCTGATGTCGATGGCCCTGCTCAGCGCGGCGGTGATGCTATGACACCACCGCTTGGCGTATATTCCGAGGTTGGCAAACTGCGCACGGTCATGGTGTCGCGGCCCGGTCTGGCCCACGAACGCCTGACCCCCAACAATTGCGATGCGCTGTTGTTTGACGATGTGTTCTGGGTCGACGAGGCCCGCAAAGATCACTTCGCCTTTTGCGACAAGATGCGGGACCGCGGGGTCGAGGTACTGGACCAGCATGATCTGCTGACCGATATCCTTGAACAGCCCGAGGCCCGTGGGTGGCTTCTGGATCGCAAGATCACCGAGGATCATATCGGTGTCGGCATGCTGGACAATCTGCTTGCCTGGCTGGACGAAATGCCGTCCCCCGCCCTCACCCGCTACCTGACAGGCGGCATCACCGTGCAGGACTTGCCCTTCCAACCCACCAGCATGTTTGGCCGCTTTCTGGGGCCAGACGGGTTTGTTCTGCCGCCCTTGCCAAACCTGCTGTTCACTCGTGACACGAGCTGCTGGATCTACGGCGGTGTCACACTGAACCCAATGCATTGGCCCGCGCGCCAGCAGGAGACACTGATTGCCGCCGCCATCTATCGTTTTCATCCCCGGTTTGTCGGCACCGCACCCATCCTGTGGGGCAACCCCGATCAGGATTATGGCCCGGCCACGCTGGAAGGCGGCGATGTGATGCCCATCGGCAAGGGCTGTGTGCTGGTCGGCATGGGTGAACGCACGACGCCTCAGGCGGTCGGGCAACTGGCGGTTTCCTTGTTTCAAAAGGGTGTCGCCGACCGGGTCATTGCCTGCCAGATGCCCGCCTCCCGCGCGGCGATGCATCTGGATACGGTGTTTTCCTTTTGTGACACTGATCTTGTCACCAGCTACCGCCAGGTGGCCGATCAGATCAAATGCTATTCCCTTTACCCCGGCGGTAAAAAGGCGCTGCGGGTCAAGGAAGAAACCCGCACGCTCTTTGATCTGGCACAAGAGGCTTTGAGCCTCAAATCCCTGCGGGTCATTGCCACGGGTGGAGATCATTTTGAACAGGAGCGCGAACAATGGGATGACGGCAACAACGTGGTCGCGTTAGAGCCGGGCGTGGTGCTGGCCTATGACCGTAACGTGCACACCAACACCTTGCTGCGCAAAGCCGGGGTCGAGGTGATTACCATCCGCGGCTCCGAGCTGGGCCGGGGCCGGGGCGGCGGCCATTGCATGACCTGCCCCATCTCTCGTGATCCAGTGGAGTAAACCCATGGCGTTCAATCTCAAAAACCGATCTTTCCTCAGCCTGCGGGACTTCACCAGCAAGGAAATCCGTTTCCTGCTGGACCTGTCAGCCAACCTGAAAGCCGCCAAATATGCAGGCATTGAACAACCCGTTCTGCGTGGCCGCGAGATTGCGTTGATCTTTGAGAAAAGCTCGACCCGCACCCGTGTCGGCTTTGAGGTGGCCGCCCATGATCAGGGCGCGCATGTCACCTATCTTGGCCCCTCGGGCAGTCATATTGGCAAGAAAGAAAGCATCAAGGATACCGCCCGCGTGCTGGGCCGGGTGTTTGATGCGATCGAGTATCGCGGCTTTGGCCAGCCCATTGTGGAAACCCTGGCCGAATGGTCGGGCGTGCCGGTCTATAACGGTCTGACGGATGAATTTCACCCCACGCAGATCCTTGCCGATGTGCTGACGATGACCGAGCATGTGGACAAACCCATAAGCGATATCGCGTTCTGTTTCCTGGGGGATGCGGGCAACAACATGGGCGACAGCCTGCTGATTGGCGCGGCCAAGCTGGGCATGGATGTGCGGCTGTGCGGACCCAAATCTCTGTGGCCGGATGCGGCGATCGTGCAAGAGGCCGAGGATTTGGCCAAGACCACAGGCGCGCAGATTTTGTTGACTCAGGATGTCGAGGAAGGCGTCAGCGGCTGTGATTTCATCTACACCGATGTCTGGGTGTCCATGGGCGAGGATGAAAGCGTCTGGGAGGACCGCATCAAACAGATGATGCCCTATCAGGTGACCGCAGACGTCATGGCCATGACCTGCAACCCGCAGGCGAAATTCATGCATTGCCTGCCGGCCTTTCACAATACCGAAACTGAAGTGGGTGCCCATATCCATGAACGCTTTGGCATTGATGCGATGGAGGTGACCGAAGAGGTGTTTGAAAGCGAGGCGTCCATTGTTTTTGATCAGGCTGAAAACCGGATGCACACGATCAAGGCCGTGCTTGTTGCCACGCTGGGGTCTTAGATGAGGATCGTTGTCGCCTTAGGGGGGAACGCCCTATCCATCCGTGGCCAAACCCTGACAGGGGACAGCCAACGCGCCAGCATTCGTGTTGCCGCCGCCTCTCTGGCGCAGTTGTTGGTGGCCGGGCATCAGGTGGTCATCACCCATGGCAACGGCCCACAGGTGGGCTATCTGGCCCTGCACGACAAGGAATTTCCCCTCGATGTTCTGAGCGCGGAAACCGTAGGCATGATCGGCTATGTGCTCCAGCAGGAACTGGACAACGCCTATGCGCCGGAAGTCAAATACGCCACCCTGTTGACCCAGAGCGAGGTTGACCCCAATGATCCTGCCTTTCAGCACCCGACAAAGTTTGTTGGCCCGGTCTATACCGATCAGGAGGCCGAACGGCTCAGCGCCGAGCGGGGTTGGTCCATTGGACGGGATGGCGATCATATGCGCCGCACCGTGCCGTCACCGCGCCCCATTCGCATATTGGAGCTGGATGTGATCCGCCTGCTGGTTGAACAGGATGTCGTTGTGATCTGTGCCGGCGGTGGCTGTATTCCGGTGGTGCAAAGACCAGATGGCACCATGATCGGGATCGAGGCGGTGATCGATAAGGATCACGCCAGCGGATTGCTGGCCCGATCACTGGAAGCTGATGCTTATTTGATGCTCACCGATGTGGATGGGGTCTATGAGAACTGGGGCACACCGCAGCAGGCACTGATCCCGCAGGCTACCCCGGTTGAGTTAGAAAAACACAGCTTTCCGGATGGGTCCATGGGGCCAAAGATCGAAGCCGCCTGCGATTTTGTTACGGCCACGGGTGGATTTGCCGCCATCGGCCAACTGGCTGACGCTTTGCAACTGATCACCGGTGATGCAGGCACCCGCATCACCTCAGACAGCTAGCCCCCACCATGTCCGCGCGCTGACGCTCCGGCGCACAAGCGGGCTGAGGCTCACACAGAGAATGGAAATCGAGAACAAGCACCATACCGCTGGCATCTCGTTTGGGTTGCTGGTCAGGCTCCACGCCAGCACCGGGCCGGTCACCACATGCAACGCTACAAAGCGCCACGCGCCATAAAGCAGCGGTAGGATGAACACCGTCGCCATGTAGGTGGGAAACCCGGATTGTAAGCCGATCGCTGTCTCAAAGGGCACAAGCAAGCCGTTGTAGGGGATATCCCACGCGATATGCCAGCTGCCCGATACGGTGCAATAGGACTCGCCGCACAATGGTGCGCCGGGGGTGCATTGACCCAAAGGTGCAATTGGCAAGATCTGTGCCAGCATGACCGCCGCCGAGGCCGCCGAAAGCGCAAAAACACCCCGCCGCACCCGCCTTTTCACAGGGTCGGGCACCAGCTCCATCGCGAAGGCATTGATGAACAAGGGCTGAAACGCAATGTGCAGATAGGACAGCACCGTCACCGATCTGTTTGCCCCGGTGCCGCATTGATCCAGCACCATATAGCCGGACAGCTGAAGCACTTCCATAGTTGTGAAATATGCAAGCGTAAGCCAAATGGCAGCGGGTTGGCGCTGTTGATACAGCACGCCGGTTGCCGCTGCCCCCACCACAACCATGGCTGTGGTCGCTTCAATGCTCCAGCACATCGGATCTAGCGCTCTTGGTGCCGGGAAAGCTGTCGCAGAATGGCGGCTCGCTCGGCCAGCAGATCAAGGATCAAGGCGATACCAGCGGTGTTGATTCCCAGATCACGGTTCAATCGCTGCGCTTTCTTGGCACGGGCAATATTGGTCCCGCGAAAATGCCATTCAGTAACGCTGGCACCTTCAGGGCTCAAAACGCCATAGTCCACAAGCTCCAGAATCCAAGTTTCATCCGCGCGGCAAAACCTGCATAACTCCTGCAGAGACATGGCCTCGACGACGTGACTATGCGGCGTGGTCTTTTTCATTGTCTTATCCTCCTGAAAGATGGGATCGTGGATCAAACGGGGCGGATTTTGAGAGCGTTTCACAGGCTTGGCGGGCCTTGTCGATTGTTACCTTCGGATTCACGATCACAAGGCTTGCATAGATGTCACCCCACGGCTGCCCCGGCGTGCCCGCAGTCTGAAAAGGCAGTTCCCCTTCCCAGCCCGCTGGCACCTGAAATTCGCCCGTGCCCTGCTGTCTGGCCTGCGCCAGATCGTCATAGGCGGCGCGTTTGTCAGTGTCGCCCAGTACCTTGCAATACTCCCTGAATTCCATGGTTTTCGCCCTTGTTCTCCCCGCAATTTGCAAAGTTTGCCACTTATTGCATCTGCCGGGTTGACCAATATCAGTTGCGCAGGCCCCCAAGACTTTCAGTCGGCTTCACAACGCAACTTGAAGAACATCAATGACACCCCCAAACCACTCTGCTGGTGGCCGACAAGGATACAGGTGATCCAGCTGGCCGCTGCGGCGCCATGATGCCAGATCATCATCTATGATCGGCCTTGTTCCTTGCCCAACACCCAATTTTGTCGGCGGCGCTAACGGCCTATGCCTTTCCAACCGGCGGAATGAGGTCCAAACCCCGCTCTGGCCGCTTTATCGGCGTGACCTTACTGTCCGGGTCCAGGAACTGCGCAATTTCATCCAGCTCAAGCGTCTCATCCACCTCAAGTTTGGCAATCAATTGCGCAATGCGCTCCTTGTGGTCGGCCAATATCTTTGCCGCCTGTTTTTCGGATGCTTTCAGCAAAGCAATCACCGCTGCATCCACCTGTGCGGCTGTGGCATCGGCGTGAGTACGGGGCTGGGCAATGGATTGGCCCAGAAACGGGTGATCATCGCTCTGCCTCAGATCAACAGGCCCCAGATCTTCGGCCATCCCCCACCGCGCCACCATGGAGCGGGCCATATCGGTCGCCCGGCGGATGTCATCATCCGCACCAGAGCTGACGCTGCCCAGAAACAGGCGCTCAGATGCGCGCCCGGCCAGCAAGATAACAAGCTGGGTTTTCAGATAGTCCTCGTCCAGCGTGTGGCGTTCGGTCTCGGGCAACATATGGGTGCCGCCCAAGGCGTGCCCGCGTGGTATGATCGTCACTTTGTAAATCGGATCAGAGCCGGGGGTATAAAACGCCGCTGCCGTGTGGCCGACCTCATGCACGGCCAGGCGGTGTTTTTCCTCGGGGCGAATGGCCAGCGATCTGACCGTGCCCATCATCACCTTGTCACGCGCCTCGCCCAAATCATCGCGTTTGATCAGGCTGCCTTCGCGCCGCGCCGCTGTGATGGCCGCCTCGTTCAGAAGGTTCTTCAGATCGGCCCCCGAAAACCCCGGCGTGCCTGCCGCAACCAGATCAAGGTCGCTGCGATCCTCAATCGGCAGCGTCCGGGCATGAATGTTCAGGATCGCGCGACGCGCCTGTTTGTCGGGCAAGTTCAGGGTCACATGCCGGTCAAACCGGCCGGGCCTCAGCAAGGCCGGGTCCAAAACATCGGGGCGGTTGGTGGCGGCCAATACCACCACGGCCTCTTTGCCGCTAAACCCGTCCATCTCGGCCAAAATCTGGTTCAAGGTCTGTTCCCTCTCGTCATTGCCACCGCCCAGGCCAGTGCCTCGGGTGCGCCCGATGCTGTCCAGCTCGTCGATGAATATGATCGCAGGGGCGGCTTTGCGCGCTGCCTCAAACATCTTTCTGACGCGCCCCGCGCCCACACCCACGAAGATTTCGATAAATTCCGACCCGGTGGTTGAAAAGAACGGAACACCCGCCTCGCCCGCCAATGCCTTGGCCAGCAGCGTCTTGCCCGTCCCCGGCGGGCCAACCAGTAAAACGCCATGCGGCACCTCGGCCCCGACACGCTGAAACCGTTCAGGGTCTCGCAGAAACTCCACCAGTTCGGCAACCTCGCGTTTGGCCTGATCCTGCCCCGCAACATCGTTGAACCGGGTCTGTTTGCTGGGAGTGCTGGGCTTGGCGAAGCGCCCGCTCAGCATCCCGCCCGTTCTGTCAAACGGGCTGCCTGCAACATTGCCTGTTATCCGGCGTTGCAACCAGATGTAGACGCCCATAATGAGCAGCCAAGGCAATAGATAAACCAGAACTGACGTTCCCGCTGGGGCCTTGGCGCTAATCTCAACTCCTTGATTTTCCAGCAGGGTCAGCAAATCCGGATCCCCCTGCGGCGGGATCACAGCGCGGTACATCTGGATGCCCGAACTGTCGGCCTCAGCCGTTTTGACCAGGATCGCATGTTCTTCAATACTGACCGAACTCACCTGCCCATCGCGGATCATCTCTTTGACGGCGCTATAGGGCTGGGTCGATACCTTCGGACCTGTCTCAAAGCCCAAGATGGACACAAGAACCACCAGCGCCACGGCCCCCAGCAACAAAAGAACCGGCCATCCCGACATCGAGAATAAATCCCGTGGCGTCTTGTTATCTGGTGTCTTTGGCATGGCAGGCTCCGGTTTGGCGTTTGCAAGTCGCCATCGTCTGGCAAAAACACATTCCAAGGTTTGATTCATATCAATTCCGCAGACCAAAACCGGGCTAATCAGGTCAACGCAATGCCAAAACTCTGTGCCGCGTATGGCAATTGTGTCAGATGTTGATCCAGACCCCGAAATTGCGAATACCCAATGCAGCCCTTTGTGTCACTTTCCATGCCCGAAGCAATCTGGTGCGCGATTGTTGTTTTTGCCGCAGCCTGCATTCGGGGGTTTTCCGGGTTTGGCTTCACCGCGATCCTGATGACCGGGTTAACAACGACCCTGCCGATTACCCAAATCGTCCCGCTGTCTATTGCGCTGGAAATCGCCGCCTCCGCCGGGCAATCCCCCGGTATCCTGCGTGATGTGAACTGGCGCAAACCATTGTTTGACGGGTGACGATGATCCAGATCAACGAGGATACTGCAATCACCAGATTAAACTAAAGGGACTAGCCCCCTGCGAGTAAGGAAAAAACGATGCAGATCAGAATGCTTCTCAGTGCCCTTGCGATGATATGTGCCCTTCCCCTGGCCCCAGCCAACGCGGGCAGCTTTCAAAAGGTGCTGGATCGCACGGGTATCGCCTATTCGGTGCCAACATCGGGCAAGGCCATATTGGTCAACATCCCGGCGTTTGAGATGATCCTGTTTCGGGACGGCGTACCGGTGATGCGCAGCCGGGTGATTGTCGGGGTTCCCTGGCACCGTACTCCCCGGCTGAATACCCATGTTTCCGCAGTGCGGTTCCGGCCCACCTGGCGGCCCACGCCCTCGATGATCGCCAGCGGAGAGTACCGCAACTATACCCGCCCTCCTGGCTTAAAGAACCCACTGGGGCTGGTTGCTGTCCGGCTGGGTCCGGGCATGTTGGTCTACCTGCATGACACCAACCGCCGACAGCTGTTTGAGAAAGACCAACGCGCCCTGTCGCATGGCTGTATTCGCGTTCACAAATGGGCCGAGCTGGTGGCCTTTGTGCTGGATATGGACCTTGCACAGGTCCACAAGCTGGCCAATGGCAGGCGCACCTTTGATGCCCCTGCCCCGCCCATTCCGGTCGAACTTGGATATTACACGCGTTTCCCCGATGCGACGGGCCGCATCATCAGCCACCCCGATATCTACGGTCTGAATTCGAGGGCTGGATTGCAGAACAATGACCAGCAAACAGACCGCATCGCCTGTGCTGTGAACGCGCCCTGATTAAACCTCGGCCACGCCAATCATATAGTTTTCTTCATAGGCTTTGGCGCACCTCGGGCAGGTGGTGTAAAAGAAGAACACCCGCTTTGCGGTCTTGCCCATGGCGGTCGCCGCCACTTCCATATCATGTGAATAATCCTTGGCGCGCCGGTATGGCCCTTCAAAGACCCGCGTAATGAAATCACCTGACAGGGTTGTCATATCTTCACCATCAACGTCTTTTGATACGGCAAAATAATGCTCCGCCTCCCAGGGCGAGGTATCACGGCTCAGCACGATTTCCGTCGCCGGGTCAGCGGCACCGGCATCTTCGATGTGCTGTTGCACCCGCGTGAAAACCTGCCCCATGTTCCAGGGGATATGCATTGCACTTCGGGTCGTGGCCCGCACGAAGGTCTTGTCCTCAAAATGCAGCCGCTGATTGTCCCAGCCCTCAGGGTTGAACCGGGGGCAACATCCTGTCGTGTTCTCGCTTGTGTCGTAGAACGGAAAAGCATTGATTTCCATGATAGGCCCCTTTTCATGTTGGTTTCAACGGCCCCGGCAGGGGTGCAAAACCGCGCCCTGCCCCCTTGATATCCGTCAACCACAACAGGTTTCCACCAGGTCGAAACCCGATGGGTGCTATACCGGATAATTCCCTTCATCGAAGGGATTTAGCTCAGGGTCTTCGGGTAAACCGCTTGGCCCGGGATACTCGGATGGGGGCGGTTCGGGCGATGGATCGGTGACTTGCGGGTCTTCTGGCGATGCGGGATCGGATTGCGGATCCTGCGGCATCGGTGCCTCAGCCGGCGGCTTGTCAGAAGGCTGAGGAGTGGTTTCGCGGGCCATGATATGTCCTTTGCGGAAATTGCGATAAGGCCCAGCTTACTCCTTTTCAATCCACCGCTTTTGACGAGGATCAATCAGCTTCGCGTCTACACCAGGAAACGCTATCATCATGACACCCACAACCAGTTAAAAACACACCTTTCGGATACATCTGCAAAATATGGGCATCAGAACCCGAATGGTTCACCGTAAACCCACCCCATTACAAGATGGGACGATACACCGAAGGCAAGCACGCAGAGTATATTGAGCATGATATTCATTGCGTATTCTACCGAGGCTGCGGATTAAGTGCCTTGTTATACGGCTTCCAGTCGGTAATCTCAGGGTAGTATTTTTTCCGCCAACCGCGCACCCGAGGGTTCATCACCCGGCGCCACAGGGGAGGGACCATCGCGGCCATTGTCATCAGCGGATAGCCATGCGGCAATTGTGGTGCGTCGGTTTCAGTGTGGTTTTGCAGCAATGGAAACCGGCGTGATGGTTTGTAGTGGTGGTCTGAGTGACGTTGCAGGTTAATCAACAACCAGTTTGACGCCTTATGTGCCGCGTTCCAGCTGTGGCGAGGCATGACATGTTCATATTTGCCCTCGCCCAGA
>JGI24025J20009_10000489_pt1 | contig 30681 bp, 28 predicted proteins | sample Cruoilmetagenom3_FD_20009 | JGI IMG/M metagenome (IMG submission 20009) | reverse complement strand
CATACCACGGGCGGGCCAGTGGAAAACTATGTCACACTGTCAGGCAAAGGCCGCGAGGTTGAGATCGGCGCATTCCTGTCCGAGGATGAACGCAAGGCGCTTTATGGAGAACTGTCAGATGCGGTGCGCCGGGTGAAGGCGATCCGCCGGGAGTAAACGGCAAGGCTGCTGGCTTGAATGCGGGCGTCATCAAGCAAACTAATCGGGGCTTAGCCGGCGCAGAGCTTGTCTTTCACCAAGGGGCCAACCGTGCCAAAATCCATCTGACCGGTGTATAGTTCTTTCAATGCGCCCATGACCTTGCCCATATCACGGATGGAACTGGCGCCCGTGTCACTGACGGCTTTGTCGATGGCGCTGCTCACTTCGTCACCATTCAACTGACGTGGCAGGAATTCTTCGATCACCGTAATTTCAGCGCGTTCGCGTTCGGCCAGGTCAATGCGTCCGCCTTCTTCGTAGGCGCGCACGCTTTCATTGCGTTGCTTGGTCATTTTCCCAAGGATTTGCAGGATGTCCGCATCACTCACGCCGGTTTCGTTTCCATTGCCCCGCGCTGCGATGTCCTGATCTTTGATCGCGGCGTTGATCAGGCGCAATGTTGTCAGCCGATCAGCTGCTTTGTCTTTCATAGCCTGTTTAACGGCCGTATTGACCTGATCGCGCAAATTCATTTGATACATCCCGAGTGGTTGGTCACGAGACGCCGACCCTAGCCAAAGTTGCAGTTGGAGGCAAGCGCGCGGATGTGGATTTGCCGCGATACCAAACGTCCAGCTTTGGGTGCATCTTGGCACTTGACCCGCGCCGTGGGCCTCCGTAGTTTCCCGACAATTTGCACCCCCCGGAGAATCCTGATCATGGCCGATGCGCCTCAGTCTCACCCAACCGCCTGCCTGGCCCTCGCGGATGGAACGTTGTTTTATGGCAAGGGCTTTGGCGCTGTCGGCGAAACCACGGCAGAGTTGTGTTTCAACACCGCCATGACCGGGTATCAGGAAATCATGACTGACCCCTCTTATGCAGGGCAGGTGGTCACGTTTACCTTCCCGCATATCGGGAATGTCGGCGTGAACCCCGAGGACGATGAGGCCGCTGATCCGGTTGCCGCGGGCATGGTGGTGAAATGGAATCCGACCCAGCCCAGCAATTGGCGCGCAAGTGAACATCTGGCCGATTGGCTGGCCCGGCGTGGACGTATTGCCATTGGCGGCATTGACACCCGTCGCCTGACCCGCGCCATCCGCCAACAAGGCGCGCCCCATGTGGCACTGGCGCATGACCCGGATGGTAATTTTGATGTGGCCGCTTTGGTGGCCCGGGCGCGGGGTTTTGGCGGGCTTGAGGGGCTTGATCTGGCTAAGGATGTTACCTGTGCACAATCCTATCGCTGGGATGAGATGCGCTGGGCCTGGCCCGAAGGCTATGCGCGCCAGACCGCGCCCAAATACAAGGTTGTCGCCATTGATTTTGGTGCCAAGCGAAATATCCTGCGCTGTCTGGCCTCGGCTGGGTGTGAAGTGACTGTGCTGCCCGCAACCGCCACAGCGGATGAAGTGCTGGCGCATAAACCGGATGGCGTGTTTTTGTCCAACGGCCCCGGTGATCCGGCGGCGACGGGCGTGTATGCAGTGCCAATGATTCAGGGAATTTTGGCCGCGAATTTGCCGGTCTTTGGCATTTGTCTGGGTCACCAGATGCTGGCGCTCGCGCTTGGGGCACAGACCGTCAAGATGAATCACGGCCATCATGGGGCTAACCATCCGGTGAAGGATTTGGAGACAGGTAAAGTTGAAATTACCTCAATGAATCATGGGTTTGCGGTGGATAGTCAAACCTTGCCAGCCGAGCTGGTGGAAACTCATGTCTCGTTGTTTGACGGCTCTAACTGCGGTATCCGGGTGAAGGACCGCCCGGTGTTTTCGGTGCAGCACCATCCCGAAGCCAGCCCTGGACCTCAGGACAGCTTTTATCTGTTTGAACGGTTTGCAGCGTCGATGACGGCTTGATTTCTCTCAACCTGAAATTTGAGCTGACCGGACTGAAAAACTCCTGATCTTAATAACTTACGTCCCATGATTAACCCGTTGTTAAGGAAGTATTTACTTTCCATTAACCTATAGCAGGCACACTCAATTGCTGAAGGGTAAGTGAGGACTGCAAAAAATGGGCATTTCGGAACTACGCCAACTGGGGCCGCAGGCGCTGAAATATGCCGGTGAGACCAGCACGTTAGGGGATGAGCTGGTCAAAACGGGTACAATTTCAAAATCAGATGCGCTGTTGGCGCAACTGGTCAAAAGGCGTTGCGACACCTCTATTGAGCGGATTTTTAGCGCTGAGGGTCTGGCCAGCGAACGGCAATTGCTGGACGCTCATGCGAACCGTTTAAGTACGCTGACGTTATCGGCGGATGATCTGCAAGCGTCTCAACTGCTGGCAGATGGGTTTGATCCCCGTGACATGATCAAGCACGGGTTTGCCCCCCTGGCTGATGCTCGTGGTCGGCCTATTGTGGCCACCGCACATCCTGATCAATTTCGAGAGTATGCCTCTGATTTACCAATGCATATTGCCGGCGCCCCGCGTGTGTTGGCAGGGCGGCAGGATATCCAAAACCGAATTGTTGATGATTTTCATACCGATTTGTCTTTTTATGCCGAAACGCGTGTGCAGGAAGCCGAAAGTTGCCGCCGCTGGGGCCATCGGGCGCATCGCCGGGTGGCTGCCATACTCACATGTCTGCTTCTATTGGCTGTCGTGATCCTGGCGTTCCCTACGGTGGTATTTTCGATCTTTGCAATTTGGGCTGCCTTTACCCTGGTGGTCACGGCGGGCATGAAAATGGCCGCGTTTGTATCAGCCATCACCGCAGAACCTGATGCGCCCCCCGCCCCGGAATCAATGCAACACAAGCCATTGCCCAAGGTATCTATCCTTGTGCCACTTTTCCGGGAAACTGAGGTTTTACATGCGCTTGTGGCGCGGCTTTCAACCTTGACCTACCCCAAGTGTTTGCTGGATGTGATCCTTGTGCTTGAGGAAGAAGACAAGCTGACCCAAGCCACTTTGGCAGAAATTGATTTGCCCCCATGGATTCGCGCTGTGATCTGCCCTGATGGCCAGCCTCGTACAAAACCGCGCGCAATGAATTATGCGCTGGATTTTTGCGAAGGGGATATTGTGGGCATTTTTGATGCCGAAGACGCACCCGACCCGGACCAGATCACAAAAGTCGCGCGCCGGTTTCAACACGCCCCGGAGGACGTGGCCTGTTTGCAGGGTATTCTGGACTATTATAATCCGAGCCAAAACTGGCTGGCACGGTGTTTCACCATCGAATACGCCACTTGGTTCCGGGTGATGTTACCCGGCATGGCGCGGCTTGGATTTGCCATTCCACTGGGCGGTACGACGCTCTATTTTAAACGGAATGTTCTTGAGGCGCTTGGAGGTTGGGACGCCCATAATGTGACCGAAGACGCGGATCTGGGCTTTCGTCTGGCACGCCATGGATATCGCACGGAAATGGTGCATACCACCACCGAAGAGGAGGCGAACTGCCGCTTCTGGCCGTGGGTCAAGCAACGCTCACGCTGGCTCAAGGGCTACATGACCACCTATCTGGTGCATATGCGCAATCCAGTGCAGTTGTTTCACCAGCTGGGCGCATGGAAATTCTTTGGGTTTCAGGCGCATTTTCTGACAGCGTTGTCGCAGTTTATCCTGGCGCCGGTTTTGTGGTCGTTCTGGCTCGTCTTGTTTGGCTTGCCACATCCGCTTGATCCGCTGGTATCACGCTCGGCGCTGGCTGTGATTGGCAGTCTTTTTCTATTGATTGAGGTTTTGAATATCGCCATCCACACCACGGCAGTCTCAGGGGCCAAGCACAGGTTTTTAATGCTATGGTCTCCGACCATGCATTTCTACTCTCCGCTGGGTGCTATTGCTGCGTATAAGGCGCTGTACGAACTTGTTTTCAAACCGTTCTACTGGGATAAAACCACGCATGGGCTGTCGCTCGCGGTGGTTGGGGCAAAGCCCTCAGACGGTGCTGTCGACTTCCCCTGAATCCAGTTTCAACCGGGTGACAAACGCCTTGGAAATATGTGCCTTCAGCGCCTCAGCGGCACGGGAGGTATCACGCGCTTCAATCGCTGAAACGATGGCGTCATGTTCGGCAATTGCGGCTTCATCACGGCCTACGGCAGCTAGTGATGTGGTTGCCAGCAACGCCATTGAGCGGTGTACAAGATCCAGCTGCTGCACGAGAAACCGGTTGTGCGAGGCCAGATGTATCTGCTTGTGGAACCGCCGGTTGGCGCGTGACATCGCGTCGGGATTGCCCATCAACGAGCGGTCTTCTTCGACCATATCGCGCAACACGTGTATTTCTTCGTCAGTTGCATGGCGCGCGGCCAGATTTGCAGCCAGCGCCTCAAGTTCAGCCCGCACCACATAAAGCTCGGCCAATTGATTGTGGTCCAGCGATGAGACAATCAAAGAGCGCCCGTCTCGGGTGAGCAATGATTGGGTTTCCAGACGTTGCAACGCCTCACGAATGGGGGTGCGCGATACACCCAGCCGATCTGCCAGATCGCTTTCAACCAGCCGGTCGCCGGGTTTATAAACGCCGCTGTCAATGGCATCGAGGATCAGCGTGTAAGCATCGGTCGGTTGCGATTTCATGCGCGTCAAGTCCCTCTGGCATTCGTCTTGCGCGACCCTAGACGCGGAACCCCCACGGTTTCAACCCTGAGCGTTGCACCCGGTGTAAAGCCGACCTAAGTTGGCCCCATGCCGAAGGACCAATTTCATCACATACAGCAATGGGTGTTTGACCTCGATAATACGCTATACCCGCCTGCCGCGCGCCTGTTTGATCAGATCGAGGTGAAGATGACGGATTTTGTCATGGAGGCCCTGGGGGTGGAACGCGCCGAGGCCGACAGATTGCGCACGCACTATTGGCACACCCACGGCACCACCCTTGCGGGGCTAATGCGCGAACATGATGTTGATCCCGGCCCCTATCTGAGCGATGTGCACGAGATTTCACTGGATCATCTGGAGCTTGATCCGGTGTTGGCCTGCAATATCCGTGCGCTGCCCGGTCGCAAGATTGTTTATACCAATGGCTGTGCGCCTTATGCAGAACGGGTGTTGGCGGCGCGCGGCCTGTCTGGTGTGTTTGACGCGGTGTACGGCGTTGAACATGCAGGGTTTTTGCCAAAACCCGAGCAAGGCGCGTTTGAGGCGGTGTTTGCACTGGACGGGATAGAGCCCAAATGTGCCGCTATGTTTGAGGATGACGCGCGCAACCTGTCAGCGCCGCATGACATGGGCATGCGCACCGTGCATGTGGCCCCAGAGGCACATATAGCGCACCACATCCATCATCACACCGATGACCTGTCTGGTTTTCTGGCGCGGCTGCTGTGACAGGCTGTCGCTTGGACATGGTTGAAAATTGCCTTATCTCAGAAGTCAGGAGGCCCGATGACCCATTCGCGATATGATATTGTAATTTCCGGTGGCGGTGTGGCCGGGCTGACGGCGGCGGCGGTGTTTGGGCGGGCCGGGTACTCGGTTTTATGCGTGGATCCCACCCCACCCGTGACCGAGCGCGACAGCGCGGGTGCTGATCTGCGCAGCACGGCATTTTTGCAGCCGGCGCAGGCGTTGCTGACGTATGCGGGGCTGTGGGAGCGTCTGGCAGAACACGCCTCGGATTTGCAGATCATGCGCATTGTGGATGCCGGGGGCGAGGTGGCAGAACCTAGGGTGATTAAGGAGTTTGACGCCGCTGATATTTCAGACCAACCGTTTGGCTGGAACCTGCCCAACTGGCTGCTCAGACGTGAAATGCTGGCGCATATTGCAGGGCTGGAGGGCGTGACGTTTCGGGCTGGCGTTGGAACCACATCGCTGTTCACGCGACAGGCTGAGGCACGCGTGAAGCTGAGCGATGGCACCCAAGTGCGTTGCCGTCTGGTGATTGCTGCTGATGGGCGTGGATCAATGATCCGACAAGCAGCAGGGATTGACGTGAACACAACACGGTATGGGCAAAAGGCGCTGGCCTTTGCGGTGACGCATCCCATTCCACATGGCAATGTATCGACCGAGATCCACCGCTCAGGTGGGCCATTCACCCTTGTGCCTCTACCTGATTATCAGGGACGACCATCCTCTGCCGTGGTCTGGATGGAGGATGGCCCCGAAGCGCTACGTTTGGCTGGGCTTGAGACGCCGGCGTTTGAGGCGGCGATGAATGCGCGGTCGTGCCACTTGTTTGGGCCATTGACGCTGGCCTCGCGCCGGACGGTCTGGCCGATTATCTCGCAGGTGGCGGAGCGTATGATGGCAGAGCGTGTGGCGCTGGTGGCGGAAGCGGCACATGTGGTGCCGCCCATCGGTGCGCAGGGGTTGAATATGTCGCTGGGCGATATGCAGGCGCTTTTGGATTTGGCGCTGGAGGCCCCCGACCGGCTGGGTGATCGGCAAATGTTGGAGGCCTATCACCGCAAACGGCATTTCGAGATCAAAACGCGCGTGGCCGGAATTGATATGCTCAACCGTGCATCACAATTGCACAGTCAGCCCCTGCGCGATGCGCGCGCCATGGGGCTGAATGCGATTTATGCACTGGCGCCTGTGCGCAAAACACTGATGCAGATGGGGCTTGGGATGCGCGGGTAGACGTTTTCCATATGGAAAACGTCCCGGAAAACACATGTTTTCCTGCCGCCCTCAGAGAACCTCGTCTATCACCGCGTGCAACCGCGCCATCGTGCCGGGCACATCATACAGCTTATCAAGGCCAAACAGCCCTAACCGGAAGGTCATAAAGCCCTCGGGTTCTTCACAGGCCAGTGGCACTCCGGCTGCAATTTGCATGCCAAGTGCTGCAAACTTCTTGCCGTTTTGCACATCCGCATCGGTGGTATAGCTTACCACAACACCCGGCGCGCCAAAGCCATCTGCAGCGACCGAGGGGATACCTTTGGCGGCCAGCATATCGCGCACTGAATTGCCCAGCTCCCATTGCGCATCACGCAGTTTTTCAAAGCCATAGTCACGGGTTTCCAGCATTGTATCACGAAAAGCGCGCAGGGCATCTGTGGGCATGGTGGCATGATAGGCATGCCCCCCATTTTCATAGGCCTGCATGATTGAATGCCATTTTTTCAGATCCAGAGCAAAGCTATCGGATGTGGTGGATTGCATCCGCTCAACCGCGCGGGAGGACATCATCACAAGCCCGGCTGAAGGAGAAGCGGACCAGCCCTTTTGGGGGGCTGATATCAGCACATCAACACCGGTGGCTTTCATATCCACCCAAGCACACCCCGATGCGATACAATCGAGCACCATCAGCGCACCGACGTCGTGGGCGGCAGCAGCCATGGCAGTCACATAATCATCGGGCAGAATGATCCCAGCCGAGGTTTCCACATGCGGAGCAAAGACCACATCGGGTTTGGCCGCGCGGATTTTGGCGGTGACTTCTTCGATCGGGGCAGGGGCGAAAGGGGCTTGCACGCCATTTCCGGTTTGACGCGCCATACACACGGTGGTGTCAGAGGTGAATTGGCCTGCATCAAATATCTGGGTCCAGCGGTAGGAAAACCAGCCATTGCGCACAATCAGGGCATGGGCATCGCGGCCAAACTGGCGTGCCACGGCCTCCATCCCATATGAGCCGCCGCCGGGCACCAGGGCCACAGCATCTGCATTGTATACATCTTTAAGCATACCTGAGATGTCGTTCATCACCTGTTGAAATGACGCGCTCATGTGGTTCAGTGAACGGTCGGTGAAAACGACCGAGAATTCTTCCAGGCCGTCGGGGTCAATATGATCAAGAAGGGCGGGCATGCTAATGTCTCCTGTTTTGGTGATGAACTGCTAGCGCGGGCAAAGAGCGAACGCAAAGCCTACTTCGGTAAATCGGGCGCGCGGCCCAACTTTCGCCACATTTCTGACCTAATTTGTTAACGTAAATCGATAAAAATAATCGAGAATTGGGCATAAGACCCGGTACATGAGGCAGTGGGCGAGCGGAAATGGCGGATACAACGCTACTTTTAAATGGATTCAGCGTTATTGGGGATCCGCAGACAAACTCGAACGCCAGCGGTAGCGGCCAATTCATGATTCATGATGGCACAGCCGTCTTTGAAGCTGATGATATCATCGTTTTTGAAGTCATTGACGCCACTGTAGATGGTGTTTTGACGGATGATTCTGTGATCACGCGGATCATTGTCTATGACAATGCCTCAGATTATTACAATGACATTCCAAAATACACTTATGACGCCCCGCCGAATGGTGGCGGGGATATCGATGAGGGTCGCGATTCTATGGGTGACCGTTATCTTGAATTTGATGCCTCTTCCCTAACTTCGTCGGACCCGGGTGCGCCGGTACTTGGTGATTTGGCCATGGTCGCCGGGGTGGATATCCTGTCGCAACTAGAAGAAAANACCGGACCGTTTGAAGTGTCCACAAATGAAGATATTGANTTGAATGGGGACGGGATCATCTCACCTGACGAAGTGGGAGATGGGGTTTTCGGTAGCAATTTGAGCTCTTTAACGGTGCTTTGTTTTGCCAGAGGCACTCTGATTGAAACCCCAGCCGGGCCGCAAGCGATCGAAACTTTGTCAGAAGGTGATCTGGTCAACACGTTGGATGAGGGCGCACAACCGATCCGTTGGATCGGGTCGATGTGTCTGCCGGGGCACATTGCTGATAATGCACCTGTGCGGGTGAAACGTGGTGCGTTGGGGAATGTGCGAGATCTGTGGTTGTCACAAAATCACCGGGTTCTATTGCGCGGAGCAAAAGCCGAGTTGCTATTTGGCGAAGCCGAAGTTTTGGTCGCCGTCAAACATCTTTGCAATGACGATACGATCCGTGTCGCGCCCTGTAATGAAGTGGAATATTGGCATTTCCTGTTTGATGCGCATCAGATCGTTTTTGCAGAATGCATGCCGGCAGAAAGCCTTTATCCGGGTAAGCAATCGTTGAAATCCGTGACGCCCATCGAGCGGGATGAGATCATCAGTGTTTTCCCAGAGCTTGAGGACCAGGAATGCGAGTATGAAATCTCTCGGTACACATTGAAAAAATACGAATCTGACGCGCTGCGCCAAAGCGCTTAACCAATTGGGCCGGGGCGGCGCTCTTCGCTGAGCAGCACATTCGCCTCTACATCGCCGACACCGGGCAGCATCATGACCCGGCGGCGCAATACGCGTTCAAAATCGGCAATATCGCGCGCCACCACACGCAGGCGGTAATCATAAAGCCCAAGGATGTGTTCCACGGTCTGTACTTCGGGGATGGCACAGACGGCCCGTTCAAAATCGTCAAGGCTGACGCGGCCCTTGGTGGCCAGTTTAACCCCCAGAAAGACCGTGACACCAAAGCCCAACTGTTCGTGATCCAGATCGAGCCGCTGGCCCTGGATCACGCCACTGTCTTGCAATCGTTTGATGCGTCGCCATGTGGCGGGTTGCGATAGGCCCAGGCTGCGACCGATGGCGCTGGCGGGTTGGGTTGCATCCTCGCTCAGTGCGCGCAGGATCAGCCGGTCGGTTGCATCCAGATCAATCAAAGCGGCAAGCCTTCGTCAGATTTGATGCGCGCAACATGCATCAGGGCCTCAATATCAGCGATATGTGGCAAGGTCAGAATGGCGCTGCGATAAATCTGTTGATAATGCGCCATATCACGCGCAATGACCGAAAGGCGCACATCGACACGCCCCAGGAAGCTTTGGATTTCGACAACTTCCTGAACATCACGCGCGGCGGCGTTGAATTCCTCAAAAGCACGCGGGTTGGTTTTGTCCAGCGTGATGCGCAAAGACACCTCAACCTCGTACCCTAATGCGCGCCAATCAATAATTGCACGGTTGGCACGGATGATACCCGCGCTGCGCATCCTCTCGATGCGCCGCGCACAGGTGGGCGACGTTACGTTTGCCCGTTCCGCCAGTTCTGCCGGGTTCAGCGTGGGGTCATTTTGATAGTAGCGCAGAATGCGCCGGTCTATATCGTCAAGCATGATTTCATCATATATCTGATAATTGCAGAATGAATACACCAAATAATGTGAAAATAGAGCAAAATATACACTCGAACCTCCGCGCTATATCCGTATTCTCTGCCGCAGAGATAGCAAACCAAAGGATCAAACCAATGCGTGTTTATTACGATCGCGACTGCGACATCAACATGATCAAAGATATGAACGTGGCCATTCTGGGCTATGGCAGCCAGGGGCACGCTCATGCGCTGAACCTGCGTGACAGCGGTGCCAAAAATGTGGTTGTGGCACTGCGCGAGGGCTCACCCTCGGCCAAGAAAGCCGAAGGCGAAGGCCTGAAGGTTATGGGCATCGCCGAAGCGGCGGCCTGGTGTGATCTGATCATGTTCACCATGCCCGATGAATTGCAGGCTGAAACCTACAAGAAATATGTGCATGACAACCTGAAAGACGGCGCAGCCATTGCGTTTGCCCATGGTTTGAACGTGCACTTTGGCCTGATCGAGCCGAAACCCGGTGTGGATGTCATCATGATGGCCCCCAAAGGCCCCGGCCACACTGTGCGCGGTGAATACACCAAAGGTGGCGGCGTGCCGTGCCTTGTGGCGGTTGACAATGATGCCTCGGGCAAAGCGCTGGAAATCGGCCTGTCGTATTGCTCGGCCATCGGCGGCGGGCGTTCAGGTATCATCGAAACCAACTTCCGCGAAGAGTGCGAAACTGATCTGTTCGGTGAGCAGGCGGTTCTGTGTGGCGGCCTGGTAGAGCTGATCCGCATGGGTTTTGAAACCCTGGTGGAAGCTGGATACGCACCTGAAATGGCGTATTTTGAGTGCCTGCACGAAGTGAAACTGATCGTGGATCTGATTTATGAGGGCGGTATTGCCAACATGAACTACTCGATCTCGAACACGGCAGAGTATGGCGAGTATGTCAGCGGCCCGCGCATTCTGCCCTATGACGAGACCAAAGCGAAGATGAAGGCAGTTCTGAGCGACATTCAAACTGGTAAGTTTGTGCGTGACTTCATGCTGGAAAATCAAGCCGGTCAGCCTTCGTTCAAGGCCACCCGTCGTTTGAATGACGAGCATCAAATCGAAGAAATCGGCGCCAAGTTGCGCGGCATGATGCCTTGGATTTCGGCGGGCAAGATGGTCGACAAAGCCAAGAACTGATCCATGCGGTTGGGGCGTGTTTTAGACAGCTAAGCCACGCCCCATTTGCCGGGGTTTGCCCCACCGTTGCATTGAGAAAAGAGGGGGTCTGCCTCGTGAGATGCAGACCCTCATTCGGGATTATCCGCACTGCAAGGCCCGATCCCGCGAGGCTCGCCCAGTTGATCCCAATCGCAATGGGCGCACATCAAATTTTGCTCGCTGGCGGGCCTGCTGAAAAAACACGAAGTCGGAAGTTGGTTGTGCCAACCCTGTTACATCACAAGATGCGCAGCTAAGGTGCTTTGGCAGAGGGGCGCGCCGGTACATATGTGCCCGCCCCTTGCCCCCAAAGCTGTAAGGATACACGCCGTGCCAAGTAGTATTGCTGCGAAAAACTGGGCCAAGCTTGCGCTTTTGGGTGTGATCTGGGGCGCCTCTTTCATGTTTGTTTCCGTCGCTCTGCAAACTGTGGGGCCGCTGATGATCGTGGCGGCACGGATTTCGCTGGGGGCTGTATTTTTGTTGGTGCTGGCCTACAGCATCGGCAATGGGCTGCCACCAATCAAAGGCCGCAACGGGCGCATCATTTGGGCCTTCGCATTGGCGATGGGCGTGTTTTCCAATGCGGTGCCGTTTGCGTTATTGACTTGGGGGCAGCAATTCGTGGCCTCGGGCTTTGCGGGGGTGTGCATGTCTGTGGTGCCGCTGTTGGTGTTGCCACTGGCACATTTTGCGGTGCCGGGCGACAGGATGAGCCTGCGACGATTGGTGGGCTTTGTGATCGGCACTGTCGGGGTTGTGGTGTTGATTGGCCCGCAGGCGTTTGCCTCGACGGATAATTCACTGGAAATGTTTGCGCGGCTGGCCTGTGTCGGGGCCGCGGGCTGTTATGCTGTGGGGTCGATTTGTACCCGGCTTTGCCCCGATGTGGATCGTTTGGGGCTGGCGGCGGCGACGCTGCTGTTGGCGGCGGTGATCTTTGTCCCCTATGCACTGTTGAATGAGGGGCTGCCTGGCGATGTCAGCGGGTTGAGCCTGATTGCACTGCTCTATTTGGGTATTCTGCCCACGGGTGTGGCGCAGATACTTTTGGTTCAGGTGATCCGGGATGCGGGGCCTGTGTTCATGAGTNTGGTGAANTATCAGGTGCCAATNTGGTCGGTGGTTTTTGGTGTGCTGCTTCTGGCCGAGCCGCTGCCACCCAGCCTGATAACNGCCATGGCATTGATCCTGGGNGGAGTCATGCTGAGCCAACTTGGCGCGTTACGGCGCTTGTTCCGGCGTTAAGTGATCGTGGCGGCGCGCCATAGCGCCAAAGCTTGGGCGGTGTCTGCCACGTCGTGAATGCGCAACATCTGAACGCCCTGCGCGACCCCGGCCAAAGCCACCGCAATGGACCCAGGTACACGCTTGCTTGCCTGATCTTGCCCGCTAAGAGTGCCGATGAAGCGTTTGCGCGAGGCACCCAGCAGGATGGGACAACCCAACCCATGAAACAGTGAGAGATTTCGTAAAAGCGTTAGGTTATGTTGCATCGTTTTGCCAAAGCCGATGCCGGGATCAACAATGATGTGTTCGCGCGCGATGCCGGTGGCAATCAGCGCCTCCACCCGGTCTGACAGGTAATCAAAGATGTCGAGCGATACGTTGTCGTAGCGCGGATCAATCTGCATGATTTCGGGTGTGCCTTGTGCATGCATGACACAGACCGGCACTTGGGCTTGGGCGCAAAACGGGGCGAGGGCAGGGTCATAGCTGAACCCGGCCACATCGTTTACAAGCGTGGCGCCGACCTGAACGGCTGCGCGCGCGACGGCGGCTTTGCGGGTGTCGATCGAGATGGGCCGCGTGGATTGAGACCGCAAAGCGGCAATCACCGGTGCTGTGCGCTGTATTTCCTCCTCAACCGAGACCTCGAGCGCGCCGGGGCGGGTGGATTCTCCGCCTATGTCGATGATCTGCGCCCCTGCCGTTTGCATGGCACGGGCATGGGCCAAGGCGTGATCTGCATCAAAATGCAGGCCGCCATCGGAAAAGCTGTCGGGGGTGACGTTGAGGATACCCATGAGCGAGGGGGCATCAAAACCGATGCCGCAGATGGAGGCGCGCGCAGATGTCAGGCGCTCGTGCATCTTTGCCGGGATATCAGCCGCCGGGATCAGCTGCGGCGGGGCATTGCGCTGAATGACCTCAACCGTATCGAACCAGCACCACCCCCCCGCCAAGGGCAAACCTGCGGCGGGGCGCGCGTGATCCGTCTGCGGGATGGGCCGATAGTATGTCATGGGCGACACGGCTCAGAGTCCGGCGTGCCCAATGTCCTGGATCAGGACTGGCACCGGAGAATTGGCCGGGGGCGTTTCACCGATCAACAACAGATCGGAGGCCTCAATATGGCCAGCAAACCAGGCGGCGAGGGCCACAGGATCATTGGGGCCAACGGAGGGCCCGTCAACTGCATCGAGCACGATCTTGGAGGGCGCCCAGACGCTGATCTGGCCATTTTTCATGGCCCAGTCCAGCTCCGTGCGGGTGTTCACGACAACGCATCGGTCATCACGTCCTGCCAGCACCCAGGCATTTTGTTCAATCGCCAGAAGATCAACCCGGCGCTGGGTCATCTTGTGGCCGGTTTTGGGGCTGATGGCAGAGGATTGGCCAACGCACAGGATCACCGGCTCGGCCCGTGCCTGCAGCTGATCAAGCCATTGCATGAGGTTTGTCGAGTGGATGGCGGCATTGGTGAGATACACCAGATGCGGGTGGGGCGTGATGTCAGAATGTGTGGAGACCGGCATGGTTTTAAGGTCATTGATTGAGCGCACGACCTCGACCCCCAAGGCACCGGGCCCACGATCCAGTTTCTCAATACGGATGAATGCGCGCACGGCTTGGGGTTCCAGCAGGATACGTTCGGCAATGCGTTCGGCCAGGGTCTCCAGCAGGTTCAGGCGTTCGTCGGCCAGCTCTGCGGAAATGGCTTCGGTGACGCGGTCATAAGACAGGATGCGGTCGACATCATCGTCGATTGGGTCTCTCAAAGGGCGGACCTCAACCACGACGTTAAAGCAGATGCGTTGCGTTGTGCCGCGTTCAGCCTGAAAGGCACCGATTTCAACCTCAACAATATGATCCCGCAGTGAGATGCGGTCCAATGGGCCATCGGGGGCTGTGGCGTCGGCGCGCGCGCTGGGATGCTCAAAGGCGAGGCGGATTTCACTGGGCATAGGATGGGGCCTTCGGAAAGGAATGCTCAGGCGGGGATAGCATGTGGCGCGCCTTGGGTGAAAGGGAGAATGCGACGGGCGGGGGCCCATGAGCGGCAAGGTTCTGCTCGTCCGGCTCTTGCGTGCCGGTCTCGCTTTGGAGGGGATTGGCCCTTGTTTGAGTGAAACGCAGACCTGTGCAAAATGAAAAAGGCCCCGGAGCGATCCGAGGCCAAATTCAATTCATATCAACCGCTGGCTTAATGCGAGGGTTGCTTGTCCCAGTCTTCCTGTTTTGGCAGGATTTCGAACGTGTGTTCTGGGGGAGGCGAGGGCAGGGTCCACTCAAGTGTGTCTGCATACTCGTTCCAGGGGTTGTTTTCCGTGACGCGTGCGCCGCGTGTCAGTGAGTAGATCACAATCCCGAAGAAGAACACAAAGCTGGCGAAGGAGATGAACGCACCAATCGACGACCAGTAGTTCCAGGGCGCGAAGGCCTCGGGATAGTCGATATAGCGGCGTGGCATGCCCTGACGGCCCAGGAAGTGCTGTGGGAAGAAGGTGAGGTTTGCACCAATGAACATCGCCCAGAAGTGCAGTTTACCTGCCCATTCAGGGTACATGCGGCCGGTCATCTTGGGGAAGTAGAAGTAAATGCCGGCAAAGATGGCGAAGATTGCACCAAGGCTCATCACATAATGGAAGTGCGCCACAACATAGTAGGTGTCATGATACGCCCGGTCGATGCCTGCCTGTGACAAGACGATGCCGGTGACGCCGCCCACAGTAAAGAGGAACAGGAACCCGAACGCCCATAGCATGGGTGTTTTGAACTCGATCGAGCCGCCCCACATGGTGGCGATCCAGCTGAACACTTTCACCCCCGTTGGCACCGCGATAACCATCGTGGCCAGCATGAAGTAGCTTTGCTGGGTCAGCGACATACCAACCGTGTACATGTGGTGTGCCCAGACAACAAAGCCAAGCGCACCAATGGCGATCAGCGCCCAGACCATTGGCAGGTAGCCAAACACAGGTTTGCGCGAGAACGTGGCGATAACATGGGAAATGATGCCAAAGCCGGGCAGGATGATGATGTACACTTCCGGGTGGCCAAAGAACCACAGGATGTGTTGATACAAGATCGGATCACCACCGCCCTCAGGCTGGAAGAATGTTGTGCCAAAGTTCCGGTCCGTCAGCAGCATGGTAATGGCACCGGCCAGAACAGGCAGCGACAGCAGGATCAGCCAGGCTGTGACAAAGATTGACCATGAAAACAGTGGTACTTTGAACAGTGTCATGCCGGGGGCACGCATGTTCAGGAAGGTGGTGATCATGTTGATCGCACCCAAGATCGAGCTGGCACCAGAGACGTGCACCGCAAAGATCGCAAGGTCCATGGACATGCCGGCCTCAGAAGTTGAGAGCGGCGGATAGAGAACCCAGCCCACACCGGACCCCAGCTGGCCATTGCCACCGGGGGCAAGCAGCGAGGCCACACCCAGAGATGTACCCGCAATATAAAGCCAGAACGACAGGTTGTTCATCCGCGGGAACGCCATGTCCGGCGCACCAACTTGCAGCGGCATGAAGTAGTTGCCAAATCCACCAAAGAGCGCCGGAATAACCACAAAGAACATCATCAGGACGCCGTGATAGGTGATCATCACGTTCCACAGGTGTCCGTTTGGTGTACATTCGCTGGCTGCATCCGCAATAAAGCGCGCGCCTTCCAGACACATGTATTGAACGCCCGGTTCCATCAGCTCCAACCGCATGTAGACGGTAAAGAGAACTGAAATCAGGCCGACAAGGGCCGACACCACCAGATACAGGATACCGATATCTTTGTGGTTGGTGGACATGAACCAGCGGGTGAAGAAACCGCGCTCGTCGTGATGGTCTTGGCCGTGGATGGCTGCGTCTGCCATGTGTTGCCTCCTGCTGGTAAGTTTATTGGCGCAAGCCCGCTTCGCACGGGCACTCTCGTTCCATTCCGTTTTTAGAATGCTTGGGGCACAGGGGCAATGTCAGAGTTTGATTTGGATCAATATAATTTGTCGCACCCTCTTGAAAGCGGCCCCGGCAGGGTGCACGGGGCCGAATTTGGGAAAGAAACGTTAAGAATCAGTGGCTTCTTCTTCCGGAGCGGGTGCCACGCTGGCCAAATAAGCGGCTACATCCTCGCCGCCCTTCTTCAGCTTGTAGGTCATTTTTGATTTTGCTTTGGAATCATCCAGCTCAGCCTTCAAGAACGCTTTTGGATCTTTGACGTATTCGGCAAGGTTTTCTTCGCTCCAGACAAGCCCGGCTTCACCAGCGGCGGCCAGCGACTTGCCGTACTTAAACCCTTCCTGAGCTCCAGCGGCCCGGCCAATCACGCCGTACAAATTAGGGCCGGTTTTGCCACCTTTGACGATGGGATCACCCTCAGCCGGTACAATCATGTGGCAGGATTTACATTTCTTGAATGCCTTTTCGCCAGCGCCAACATCACCTTCGGCAAAAGCAGGGGCTGCAAAGGACAAGATCAAAGCGGATGTATACAGAACGGTTTTCATTGTGACCTCCAAGTCATTTGAACGGGGATACTTGGGGGCCAGAATACGCTTCATTTCCTAACAAACAAGGACTCTGGGATATGCAGAATGTCGCAGTTGGCGCATTTGTGCCGGGTAATTAGGCAAAGGCAGGCTCAGGCAGTATGAAACGCCAAGCCGAACGTCTGTTTCAGGGCCACATCCACATCGTCCATCGTGACCGGCAGACCCAGATCAACCAGTGACGTAACGCCGTGTTCGGTGATGCCGCAGGGTATGATGCCGCTAAAATGGCTCAGGTCAGGTTCGACATTGATCGAAATGCCGTGAAAGCTGATCCATTTGCGCAGGCGTATGCCGATGGCGGCAATCTTGTCCTCGGCGGGTGCGCCGGTGGCAGTCAGGGGCTTGTCGTCGCGCGTCACCCAGACACCCACCCGGCCTTCGCGGATAGCACCGGTGACATTGAAACGCTCCAGCGTGGCGATCACCCACTCCTCAAGCTGTTGCACAAAGGCACGCACATCGCGCCCGCGCGCCCCAACATCCAGCATGACATAGACCACCCGTTGCCCGGGGCCGTGATAGGTATATTGGCCGCCGCGTTTGGTTTCATACACGTCAAAGCGGTCCGGATCAGTCAGATCAGCGGGTTTGGCACTGGTGCCGGCGGTATAAAGCGGGGGATGCTCGACCAGCCAGATACATTCCTGCGCTGTGCCCGCCGCGATTTCAGCCGCGCGGGTTTCCATGAAGACTTCGGCCGCACGATAATCGGTCAGGCCCGGGGTTGTGATCCATTCCACCATGGCGCTGGTGATAGCCCCGTCGCGCGAGGATGAAAACCCGTGTGGCAAGGCCAATTTGCCCCTTCACATCTGATAGCCCCTCGTCTATATCGCGCTCGACTACCTGATCACGTGCGGTCGTGGCGGAATGGTAGACGCGCAGCGTTGAGGTCGCTGTGGGGTAACACCCGTGGAAGTTCGAGTCTTCTCGACCGCACCATTTCATCACCTAAATTATTGTTTCATTATGATCGTGTGTTTGGGCAGTGCTTAGGCCCGCCAGAGATTTCATCTGTATAGGCTTCAAGCGTCAATGCCCTTTGACACCGAAGTTGCCAGGCAAAGTGCCAACAAATTCCAAGGTAATTTTGAGGATGGCTAAGGGGTCAGAAAGCACTGGGAACGCGTGCTTTCCACAATCAGAGCAAAGCCGTTGTTGATTTTGCCGCCCGAACTTTATCCAAGGTGGTATAANGCTGACCTTGGGTATAGGCGTACCCACGACCTGATGAATTCTTAAGATCGTTCTTANCTGAATGGCCCAGTTCAACAGTTTCATTGTCGTCAGGGCCACTTATGTCAAAGACGTGCAAGGTTTTGCCATGTGCCCATGGATTGTCATTGAGCCAAGGAATCAGCCTTTTGTCTGGCATATCACTGTTGTCGCCAAACTCTGTTGGGAACATGAAATCCTTGTGACTATGTATTTTCGCCAACTTTGATTCTACTTTACCATCGTAGTAGAACCCAAGCCAATCCACATGCCTAAAGCTTCGATTTGCTTGGCAAACATAAACACCGTGTTTCAGATACACAGGCCATGCATTTCTAGCGGCGACGATAACCACCGCATTTTTCACGGGTAAAAGCCCACTTTCATCAAAGAAGATTTGCAAGTTCTTCAGAAGGAATTGGTCTCGTTCAGACAAAACAATGTCGTCAGAGGCAATCAGTTCGTCTATCAACTCGTTCAAATCCCAAAAGGATCTCCAGATGACGTCTTTTCCCTCCAAGGGTTTGGGTTTCGTCGAATCGGGTGTGAGATAAACCAATTTCCCGTGGTCTGCGCAAAGCTTCAGGTGCTTCTCTAATTGCTCTATGTTGACTGTATCGGGCGCAATCTTGGTTTCGAATAGCATCCGAAAGTTTGAAGAGATTTCAGCATCCGGAACTGACCCTGCGCCATGCACCTGATTGACGAATGAAAAGAAGTTTTGGTCGTTAGACACGGTGAACATGTCCAAGAACCTTTCTACCACATTTATCGGCAGGTTCCTGAGTACCTGAATGATAGTGGATGTGACCCTGTTTTCGCCTTGGCTGTACGTTGAGAAAATGTTGCCTGACAACTGGTTACCCTCATTCTAATGAATATCTACATCGTTAAAACGTTCCCGAATGCATTGGGCGCTTCGGAACAGAGGCTCTGGCCCGTTTCCAATATTAATCTAGGTCGCAGCAAATTGGCCTGCAAGCGACATCTCTGAATTGCGTCTAAGGCAGGGACGAATGGCCGATTCAAGGTAAGCTGCATTGCAGCACGTTGCCGTCTATCGTCATGGTGGTGATGCCGAACACCTCTTTAGAGCTCGACACCCGTCCAAAGATGGGCCGTGGGTGGAGCAATATGGACCTCCAAATAGATCGGCGGGCCGTAATCGGTGGCACTCACGTCCAGGATCTGGATCTCGCGCTTGGTGGCGGCTGTTTGGCTCTCGACAATCTTGTGCCTCTGGGCATAACTGCGCGGATGAGCAGCGAGGTAACATCACGGCCCGGATGGGGGGCCTTCTGGATGGCGGTTACCGGTCTGCTGTTTATTGGCGTGACCGCAGGTGTAAAAATGATGGGCACGCGCATTCCGGCGGCTGAGGCGGCGTTTCTGCGCTATGTGCTGGGGTTGTTGTTCCTCTTGCCCTTTCTTGCGCGCATTTTGAAAATTCGCATGGCACGCAGCACCTTAATGCTGTTTGGCGTGCGTGGCGTGGCCCACACCATTGGCGTGTCCCTGTGGTTTTATGGCATGGCACGCATCCCGATCGCAGATGTGACCGCGATGAACTATCTTTCTCCGATCTATGTCACATTGGGGGCGGCGCTTTTTCTGGGCGAGCCTTTGGCACGGCGGCGGGTTTTGGCGGTGCTGGCGGCTCTTGTTGGGGCCTTGATCATCCTGCGCCCCGGATTCCGGGAAACCGGGCTAGGGCATTTGGCAATGCTGGGCACGGCAATTGTGTTTGGGGTGTCCTATCTGCTGGCAAAGGTGCTGACTGATCGCACCAGCCCCGGAGTGGTGGTGACCATGCTGTCATTGACAGTGGCCATAGGGTTGGCGCCATTGGCCGCGATGAACTGGGTGACACCGACTGGGCATGATCTGGCGATCCTGATGGGCGTGGCCACTTTGGCAACAACTGGGCATTACACCATGACGCTGGCGTTCCGGGCGGCCCCTTTGGCGGTGACCCAGCCGGTGACGTTTCTTCAGCTGGTCTGGGCTGTGCTGTTGGGGGCTGTGTTCTTTGACGAGCCGATCGACATATGGGTGGTGGTGGGGGGCACGTTGATTGTGGCCGCCATCAGCTTCATCAGTTTCCGCGAGGCGCAGCTGAAGCGCCAGGCTGTNACCCCTGCNGTGGCNGCAACCAAGGTCTAGAGGTGCCCATTGGGGGTTATTTATCGTGAAATCGGGGATTGAATTTTAGATANGGATGTATTTGTGCTGCCAGACGCGGTGTAAGCCCGCCTGACGTTGTTGCGTGAAACCTTTGACGTGGCGGCGCGAGCGCCTCAACGAAAAAAGGGGCCGGATGATCCGGCCCCTTGCAGTCCTGACTGATGGCGTAAAACTTACGCGAAGGACCAGCGCTCGGCCCAGCGTTCGCCGTCCAGATCCCAGTTTGTGCCCATGGTTTCGGGCAGTGCGATCTTCTTGTTCACGGCAAAGACGTAATCGTTGAACATCGGAATGACCGAGCCGCCTTGATTGGCGCAGACTCCTGCATTTCCCAATACATCGCGCGGCGCTTGTCTTCATCCAGTTCAGCGCGCGCTTTAACCATGAGTTCGTCAAAACGGTCGTTGCACCAGAAGCTCTCGTTCCAGGATGCGCCACATTTATAGGCGGTGGCAAACATCTGATCTTCGACAGGGCGGCCGCTCCAGTAAGAGAAGACCATGTTTTTCTTCATCCAGACGTCGGACCAGTAGCCATCGTTAGGCTCGCGGATGACATTGATCTCAATGCCGCCCGCAGCCGCAGACGCCTGATAGAGAACGGCTGCGTCAACAGCGCCACCAAAGGCCGCATCGGACGAACTGAGTTCGATTGACAGGCTGTCCAGGCCGGCCTCTTTGAGGTGCCACTTGGATTTGTCCGGATCATAGGTTTTCTGCTCAAGCTCAGAATTGTAATACCGCTGACCCGCGCCGATGGGGTGGTCATTGCCGACCGAGCCATAGCCAAACAGGATCTTCTCAACCAGCTCTTCACGGTTGATGCCGTATTTCAGGGCCTGACGCACGTTGTTGTCATCAAACGGTCCAACGCCCGAATTCATCGGAATGGTGTAATGCGCGGTGCCTGATACAGACTGGATATTGACGTTCTTGTCGCGGCCCAGCAGGCCAACTGTCTTGAGGTCAAGGCGGTCAATGACGTCAACATCGCCCGACACAAGCGCCGTGGTGCGTGCGTTCAGGTCAACAAGGGCAAGCATCTCAATGCTGTCAAAGAAGCCGACAGTGTCACGCCAATGGTTCGGGTTGCGTTCCATCGTGGTGGATACGCCCGGCGAGAAGTTTTTCAGAATATAGGAGCCGCAACCATCGCCGGATTGCCAGTCAATGCTGTCACCTTTGGCAGGGTGAATGGTCAGGTGATAATCTGTCAGGATAAACGGGAAGTCGGCATTGCCGCCATCAAGTTTGAACAGGATCGTGTCGTCGCCCTGAATGACCATTTCCGTGATCGGGGCCACAATTGGACCCGCCGCCGAGGTGGATCCTTCGCCGCGGTGGAAATTGATCGAGGCAACAACATCCTCTACGGTCACGCTCTTGCCAGAGTGGAAAGTCACGCCTTGGCGCAGTTTGACCGTCCATTCAGAGGCATCTGCCGAGGCTTCCCAGCTTTCCGCCAGTTCGGGGGCAACACTGCCATCGGCCGCAACTTCGGTCAGGCGGCCGTGAATGGCAAAAGATGCACCAATGGTGTTGCCGTTTTCCCATGTGCCGGGGTTCAGCGTGTCGGTGGTTTGGCCGTGGCCTTTACCGATGCGCAGATGACCGCCGCGTTTTGGGGCCGCCATAGCGCCGCCCATAGGCAATGAGGCAGCCATTGCAGTGGCGGCTGTTGTTTTCAGAAATCCGCGGCGATCAAGCATTCCGCCTTTGATAAGTGACATGAGGTATCTCCCTGGTTTTTAGTTGGTCTTGTTGATTGACGTAGGATCACAAAGGTCAGTTCGGGTGTGTTTGGGTGCAACGGATTGCTGACACAAACGAGCGGCGCGGCATGCTATTGCGAGTTGAGGATCAATCATACGCGCGCTGTTTCCCCTAACGCTTTGTGTGAACGTTGGCGGCAGCTTATGCCGCAAGGCAATGAATGCGCAAGCTTTCTTGTCATCACTGCCGTGTGTTCTGATGTTGTTGGGTTATTTTATTTTGATTGACGAGTCAATTAAACACCCATAATTCTGGCCCGCAGTGTTAGATACAGCAGTGTTAGAATAATCAGCCGGGGATGCAGTTACATCATGCCAAAACTTGGGATGGAACCTATACGGCGCAACGCCCTGGTTGAGGCCACAATCCACGAGATCGGTGCGCATGGCACCTTGGATGTCACTGTCAGCCAAATTGCCAAACGGGCCGGCATGTCGAGCGCTTTGGCGCATCATTACTTTGGGTCCAAAGAACAGATGTTTGCCGCTGCCATGCGCCATATTATGAGTTTGTATGGTGCCGAGGTGCGCGGTGCGATGAGCATGGCCAAAACCCCGCGTGAGCGGATCGAGGCGATCATTCGCGCCAGTTTCTCGCCCCGTCAATTCCGCGATGAAAGTGTGGCAGCCTGGCTGAATTTCTATGTGCAAGCGCAGAAATCGGACGATGCGTTACGGCTTCTGAACATCTACCAGAAACGGCTGCGTTCAAACCTCATGCATGATTTCAAGCTTTTGGCGGGGCCGGATGCCCGCACATTAACGCGAGGGTTGGCGGCGATGATAGACGGGCTTTACATCCGTCAGGCTCTGCGCCGCGATCCAACTGCGCCGCAAGCGGCCGTTGAGGTGCTGATGCACTATCTCGATACCTCTTTGGCAAAGGCTGTGCCCAAATGAGCAAGCCCAACATATTGATTTTTATGGTCGACCAGCTGAATGGCACATTGTTCCCGGATGGCCCGGCTGAGTGGTTGCACGCGCCGAACCTGAAAAAACTGGCAGCGCGCTCTACCCGGTTTGCCAATGCCTATACCGCTAGTCCGCTTTGTGCGCCGGGCCGGGCCAGTTTCATGTCCGGCCTGTTGCCGTCGCGCAGCCGAGTCTATGACAATGCCGCTGAATTTGCCGCCGATATTCCGACCTATGCGCATCATTTGCGCCGGGCGGGGTATCAGACCTGCCTGTCGGGCAAGATGCATTTTGTTGGTCCCGATCAGATGCACGGGTTCGAAGAACGCCTGACCACCGATATTTACCCGGCTGATTTTGGCTGGACGCCTGATTACCGCAAGCCGGGCGAGAGGATCGACTGGTGGTATCACAATATGGGCAGTGTCACGGGGGCGGGTGTGGCTGAGATTTCCAACCAGATGGAGTATGATGACGAGGTCGCTTATAACGCCACCCGCAAGGTCTATGATCTGGCGCGGGGCAAGGATGATCGCCCCTGGTGCCTGACTGTCAGCTTTACCCATCCGCATGATCCTTATGTGGCCCGCAAGAAATACTGGGATCTGTACGAGGATTGCGCACATCTGACCCCCGACGTTCCGGCTATGGCGTATGAAGATCACGATCCTCATTCCCAGCGTATCTTTGATGCCAATGACTGGCGCAAATTTGATATTTCAGATGAGGATATCCGCCGCTCACGCCGCGCGTATTTTGCCAATATATCATATCTCGATGACAAAATCGGCGACGTGATGGACGCGTTGGAGGCGACACGCCAGGAGGCGATTATCCTCTTTGTGTCGGACCACGGGGATATGTTGGGCGAACGTGGTTTGTGGTTCAAAATGAACTTCTTTGAAGGCTCGGCGCGCGTGCCGCTAATGGTCTGTGCCCCCGATATGACACCCGGCCTGGTTGAGGCGCCCGTCAGCAATATTGATGTGTGCCCGACGCTGTGCGATCTGGCCGGTGTCAGTATGGCGCAGGTGGCCCCCTGGACCACGGGCGAAAGCCTTGTGCATCTGGGGCAGGGAGGCGAGCGCACCAGCCCGGTGGCCATGGAATATGCTGCAGAGGCAAGCTATGCGCCGCTGGTATCTTTGCGCTATGGCAAGTGGAAGTTTATCCGCTGCATTTTGGATCCAGACCAGCTGTTTGACCTTGAGGCTGATCCGCATGAGCTGAGCAATCTGGCCAATGTGCCCGAGCACGCCGGCACGTTGGCGCAATTGCAGGCCAAAGCCGAGGCACGCTGGGATCTGGAGGCGTTTGACGCGGCAGTGCGTGAAAGTCAGGCGCGGCGTTGGGTTGTGTATGAGGCGCTCAAGCAAGGTGGGTATTATCCGTGGGATTACCAGCCGCTGATGAAAGCCTCAGAGCGGTATATGCGCAACCACATGGATCTGAACGTGGTCGAAGAAAACGCCCGTTTTCCAAGGGGCGAGTGATGCTCAATTACGCCAAGAAGGTATATAAATGACTGATAATTCCAACCTCAAAGCGGGCCTTCAGACCGTAGATATCGTCAAATGGATTGCAACTGTCATTCAGTTGATCGGCTACGGGCTGACTGGGATGAACGTGGTGCCTTGGAACGTTTTTGCCTTTTTCATCGGGATTTTCCTTTGGCTCGCCGTGGGAGTGATGTGGAAAGACCGGGCCATCATGGTCGTGCATGTGGGGGCGTTCATTTCGCTTCTGGCCGGTTACCTAAATTCGTGAGGGCGTAATGGAGGCCGATTTTGTGATCGTGGGTGCCGGCAGCGCGGGGTGCGCCATGGCCTATCGCCTCAGCGAAGCCGGGCAATCGGTGCTGGTGATTGAACATGGCGGCACGGATGCGGGGCCGTTCATTCAGATGCCCGGTGCGCTGAGCTATCCGATGAATATGAAGATGTATGATTGGGGCTACACCAGCGAGCCTGAGCCACATCTGAACAACCGCTCTCTGGCTTGTCCGCGCGGTAAGGTGATCGGCGGGTCATCGTCGATCAACGGCATGGTCTATGTCCGGGGGCACGCAGATGACTTTGATCACTGGCGCGATCAGGGCGCGGATGGCTGGGGGTACAGCGATGTGCTGCCCTATTATAAACGCATGGAAAACTGGGATGATGCAGGCCATGGCGGAGATCCCGCCTGGCGCGGCAATTGTGGCCCGCTGCATGTGACCCGTGGCAGCATGGACAACCCGCTGACCCGCGCCTTTGTTGAGGCAGGCGGGCAGGCGGGGTATCACGTCACGCCGGATTATAACGGCGAGCAACAAGAGGGCTTTGGCCCGTTTGACATGACAGTGCACAAGGGGCGGCGCTGGTCGGCGGCCAATGCATATCTGCGGCCTGCGCTGAAACGCGAAAACTGCGATCTGCTGCGCGGCCTGGTGCAGCGCATCGTGATTAAAGAGGGGCGCGCCACTGGCGTTGAGGCCATCATCAAAGGCCACTCACAGGTGGTGCATGCCCGGCGCGAGGTGATCATTGCCGCCTCGTCGATCAACTCGCCCAAGTTGTTGATGCTTTCTGGCATTGGCCCGGCACAGCATTTGGTGGATCATGGTATTGACGTGGTCGCCGATCGCCCCGGAGTGGGGGCAAACCTACAGGACCATCTGGAGCTGTATTTGCAAATGGCGGCCAGCCAGCCGGTTAGCCTGTATAGATACTGGAACCTGCTGGGCAAGGCCTATGTGGGGGCGCGGTGGTTGTTCACGGGCACCGGGCCGGGGGCCTCAAACCAGTTTGAAAGCTGTGGATTCATCCGCTCCGAGGCGGGCATTGCCTATCCTGATATTCAGTTCCATTTCCTGCCAATTGCTGTGCGCTATGACGGGCGGGCTGCTGCTGAAGGCCACGGGTTTCAGGCCCATGTCGGCCCGATGCGAAGCACCTCTCGTGGGGCGATCACCTTGCGCAGCGCCAATCCCGCGGATGATCCGGTGATCCGGTTTAATTATATGTCGCAGGACCGCGACTGGCAGGAGTTCCGCAACTGCATCCGCCTGACCCGCGAGGTTTTTGCTCAGGATGCGTTCACGCCTTTCTCAAGGCATGAAATTCAACCCGGTAAAGATGTGCAAAGCGATGACGATCTGGATGAGTTTATCCGTGAACACGCCGAAAGCGCCTATCACCCTTGTGGCACCTGTCGGATGGGGCGCGTGGATGACAAACATGCGGTTGTAGATCCGCACGCCCGCGTGATCGGCGTGGATGGTTTGCGAGTGGCCGATAGCAGTATTTTTCCGCGTATCACCAATGGTAATCTGAACGCGCCGTCGATCATGGTGGGTGAGAAAACCAGTGACCATATTTTGGGGCGCGCGCCACTGCCGCCTGACAATGCAAAGCCGTGGGTGCATCCCGATTGGGCCGCAAAACAGCGCTGATAGTGCGTCGAAGTTGACCGAGGTCAAAGTGCACGCCGTGGTGTGGGGGTAGTCTTTTTCGAGACTTGAACAATAAGGAGGCTTCGCCCATGTCCCACACCCCCCACGAGCTGCAAAATGATTTCCCGGAATTGGCTGAGAAAATTGCGGAAATGAAACAGTCAGATGCCCATTTCGCCCGTCTGGCAGAAGAGTATCACGAGATTAACCGCGCCGTTCACCGCGCTGAAACCAATGTCGAACCAATTGAGGAATTGGCCGAGCAGGACATGCGCAAAAAGCGTGCGGCCTTGAAGGACGCTCTCTATGGATGCTGAGTGCGTGAAGCCCGTCAATGAAGCGCCATAGCTGGGGTTCGGTCTGATCAGTCCATGTGGCGAGATGATCGGCCCCTTCAACGCTGACAAAGTGCTTTGTCGCGCTGGTGGCGGCCTCAAACACCTGTTGGCCCTGGCTGTATGGCACCAGTGTATCTGCGGTGCCATGCAGGACCAGCAGCGGCGCGGTCAGGGTTCTGACATGCGCGGCATTGTTCCAGATGTTTGTCATCTTTGCGATCAGCTTGGCTTGGTCCGGGGCCAGATGGCGCGCCACATCCGGGTAGGAGGTGAAGGGTGAATCTAGCACCACACCAGCGGGCTGCGTCACACCGGGCTGCGCCAGAAGTTTGAGCGCCACACCACCGCCGAGGCTTTCGCCGTAGATCACCATGTGATCAGGGGAAAGGCCCGGCACAAATGCGTCCAGACTGGACCAAACGCGCAGGGCATCGCGTGTCAGGCGGTCTTCGTTCGGTTTGCCAGTGCTGCCGGATGATCCGCGATATGCCGGCGCGATCAGCCCATAGCCACGATCCGTGAGCAGCTGAAAGCGCTGGGCGCGATTGGCCAGATTGCCGCCATTTCCCTGAAAATACAGCACAGTAGGCTTGCCCTCATCGGCGGGCGCTACCCAGATCACCAGAGTGGCGGTGCCGCTTTTCAGGCGGTGCTCGCTTACATGCGGCAGGCCTACGTCAGCCGGGGCAATGCGGGTGGGATCCAGTGGATAGGCGTATCTGCGCTCGATGCCCGTGAGGCTGAGGAAAAACCCATCAAACAGCACGGCCAGAACCAGCAGGGTGTTCAGCATCAGCCCACCTTATAAGGCAGCACGCCGCGCTCATCGGGGGTGATGGACAGGTGCCGCTCCAGTGGTGGCACCGAGCGCTGATGGCAATCAGTGCGCTCGCAAATGCGGCAGGAAATGCCGATGGGTTCAAAGGCCGGCGCGTTGGCGATGTCCAGATCATCGGCATAGACCAAGGCATCAGCATGTTTCACCTCGCATCCCAGCGCAATGGCAAAACGGCGCACAGGCGCGCCGAAACTGCCGCCGGTTTTTGACACATCGCGGGCAAGGCTAATGTAGCGCACGCCGTCGGGTGTTTCGGCCAGCTGGCGCAAGAACCGGCCCGGCGTTTCAAAGGCACGGTGCACATTCCACAAAGGGCAAGCCCCGCCGAAGCGGGCAAATTGCAGCCGGGTGGCGGAATGGCGTTTGGTGATTGTGCCCGCCTGATCGACACGCACAAAAAAGAACGGAATGCCCTTGGCACCGGGGCGTTGCAGGGTCGAGAGACGATGGCAGACTTGCTCAATCGAGGCGCCAAAGCGGTTGGCCAGCAGCTCCAGATCGTGGCGCATGTCCTGAGCCGCTTGCTGAAAGGCCGTATAGGGCATCATTGCAGCCCCGGCAAAATAATTGGCCAGACCGATCTTGGCGATGGCCCGCGCGGCATCGGATTGGAACCTGGCAAAATCAAGTGTTGCCTCCAGCAACGCATCCTGGGTCAACAGGGCCAGTTGCAACAACATCTGAAAGGCGCGGGTTTCCGGCTCGGCGCGAGATGACAAATAGAGAATGCGGCTTTCCCGATCAAAACGACGGATCGGGCCGCTGTCGGATTTGGCAATGGTGATGCCCATTTCGCTCAGGCGTATCTCGGCGGCGTTGGGGCCGCCTGCACGGCTAAAGTGTTCTGCTGCACGGTCCACAGCATCAATGTAGTTGTCGCAATAATGAAAGAAGTCGCGCACTTCATCCCAGGGGCTGGGGCGCGCGCGGGCATCTTCGCGGCCCAAGGCCTCGTCCAGGGATGCAAGGCGTTCATGGGTCTGGCGATAGGCCGTGTGCAGTGCCAGAAAGGCCCGCGCCAGCGCAGGGGCGTTTGAGGCTGTCAGGCGTAAATCAGCCAGGGGTGGCATATCGTCGGTGAAAACCGGATCGGCCAGTGCTTCGCGCATGTCCGAAACCATACGTTCTGCGTCACCTGTGCTCAGCTCGGTCACGTCAAAGCCGAACTCTTGTGCCAATGCCAGTACAACGGTGGTGCTGACGGGCCTGTTGTTGTTCTCCATCTGGTTCAGATAGGGCAGGGACACACCCAGCTTGGCGGCAAAATCCTTTTGTGTCAGCGCCAGCCTTTGTCGCGTTTCACGCAGCTTGGCTCCGGCATAGAGTTTCTGGGTGGCCATGGAGGATCCTCGGGTGGGTTTGCAGATTAGCTTGTGGCCAAGGCTATGTTTGCAAACCCACCAAGGCAAGTCTTTTCCCATTGAAGAATGGGAGTGCGCGCGAAGTGCTCAGAACCCCAAAAGGCGGCGTTCGCGGCGCATTGTCAGCAAGATGGCCACAATTGCCAGCAGGGCTGTGATCAGCATGATCCATAGCAATGGGAAGGCACCGGATTTTTCGGTGAGCAAGGCGCCTGCGATGGCTGAAAGGGCCGCGCCTCCACCAATCATCAGCGCCCCGGCCAATCCAGAGGCCGTGCCCGCCAGATGCGGGCGCACTGACAGGGCGCCAGCTGTGGCATTGGGGATGGTCATACCGTTGCCCAGCCCCATGAAACACATGAAGCCAAAAAAGCTGAAGACGCTGCCAAGCCCCGCGTAAAACAAAGTCAGGTTTAAGGCGATGCCGATCGCATTTACCAGCGTACCCCAGAAAACCATGCGATTGACACCAAAGCGGATCGAAAATCGGCCAGAGATGAAATTGCCTATGAAATAACCGACAGCTGGCGCGCCGAAATAGACACCCAACTGTGAAGGGGTGAGGCCAAACACCTTGTCACCCACAAAGGGCGCGCCACCCAGATAGGCAAAGAAGGCGCCAGACGACAGTGCCGAGGCCAGCGCATAGCCCCAGAACCGCGGTGAGGTCAGCAATTCTGGGTATTCGCGGAACTGCTGGGTGAGCGAACGTGATGTGGCGGGGGCTGTCTCGCCGAGATCGGCCCAGGTCAACCAAAAGACGCCTATCCCCAATGCAAGCACGGCCCAGAAATTGGCCTGCCAGCCGAACAGTTGATCAAGCATACCGCCAAATGCAGGCCCCACCATGGGCACCACGGCCACGCCCATCGTGACATAGCCCATCATGGATGCGGCCTGCGCGTCAGGCACGACATCACGCACGATCGCGCGTGACAGGACCATGGCCACCACCACCGCTGCCTGCATCATGCGAAACGCCAGAAACACCCAGATGTTGCCTGCCAGCGCACAGCCCAGAGTGGCGAATATAAACACAGCCACACCGGCCAGGATCACCGGGCGGCGCCCCAGTTTGTCAGACAGAGGCCCGATAATCAGCTGAAGCAGAGCATTAACGCAAAGATACAAGGCCACCGACAGTTGCATTAGGCGGTAATCGGTCTCAAAATATTTGGTCATGCCGGGCAGGCTGGGCAGGAAAATGTTCATCGCCAAAGCCGCGATCCCGGCCAGCAGGATCAACGTGAAAATATGCGGGGGTGTCCGACGGTCCAGAAAACGGACCTTAGGGAAATCACTCATGATNCAAGGGTTATGAGGGCAGGGCGNGGAAGTCCACTCACCTTAGGGTTTAACGCTAAAGATTAGCAAATTTGCAGTTTCGCAGGTTNCGCTTTCCAGATATTTGCAAATTTGCGGCATTTTGCTTTGTTCCCTGCGCGACTTTGCCTATTGTGACCCAAATTCTAAAGGGGGACCCCATGGACGATATCCATCAGGTATTGCAGGACCGGCGTGCTGAGGCGCGCAAAGGTGGCGGTGAACGCCGGATTGCTGCGCAGCACAGCAAGGGCAAGCTGACGGCCCGCGAA
>JGI24025J20009_10000488_pt1 | contig 30744 bp, 33 predicted proteins | sample Cruoilmetagenom3_FD_20009 | JGI IMG/M metagenome (IMG submission 20009) | reverse complement strand
GCAGCTTCTCGCCCGCCCGGTCGAGCTGCTGGCGCGGCGTGTCGAGCAGGGCGGCGGGGCGCGGCAGGGCGCGGGAAAGATCGGCGAGCCGCTGACCGCGGCGGGTGAGGCCCTGGGTGAGCGCTGCGGTCAGCCGTGCCTCCTGCTCGCTGGTCCAGGCCAGAAGGTCGCGGCGCACCGGCACCGCCATTTCGGCGGCCGCCGTCGGGGTGGGCGCGCGCCGGTCGGCGGCAAAATCGATCAGCGTCGTATCGGTCTCGTGGCCGACGGCCGAGATCAACGGGATGTCGGAACCCGCTGCGGCGCGCACCACAATCTCTTCGTTGAACCCCCACAGATCCTCGATCGACCCGCCGCCGCGCGCGACGATGAGTAGGTCGGGCCGAGGCAGCGCACCGCCCGGGGTGAATGCGTTGAAACCCTCGATCGCCCGGGTCACTTCGCCCGCGCATTTCTCGCCCTGGACCGCCACCGGCCAGATCAGCACCTTGCGGGGAAACCGGTCGCGCAACCGGTGCAGGATGTCGCGGATCACCGCGCCAGAGGGCGAGGTGACCACGCCGATGATCTCCGGCAAGTACGGGATCTTCTGCTTCGCGTCCTCGGCGAACAGCCCTTCCGCCTGGAGCAATGCCTTGCGTTTCTCGAGCATCGCCATCAGCGCGCCGACGCCCGCGGGGGCGATCTCCTCGATCACGATCTGGTATTTCGACTGGCCCGGGAAGGTGGTGAGCCGCCCGGTCGCCACCACTTCCATCCCCTCCTCGGGCTGGGTCGCGAGACGCGACGCGACCCCCTTCCAGATCACGCCCGACAGCACCGCGCGATCATCCTTGAGGTCGAGATAGACATGGCCGGACCGCGGCCGGCTGACCCTGCCGACCTCCGCGCGCACGCGCACATGGGCGAACTCGCCCTCGATCATGCGTTTCACAGCGCCGGAAAGCTCCGAGACGGTAAACTCGGGGGCGTTGCCGGCCTGGTCGGGATCGTCGATGAGGTCCATGGCCGCGAGACTAGACCAGATCGGCGAGGCGAGGGAACCGGTTTCGGCGCCGGTTCTTCAGATGTCGAAGCGCCCATGCGGGCCCTTGTCGATGCGTCCGCGCCGCGCAGTCAGACCGCTGCGCCGGGCGCGCCGGGCGCGGTGGGCGCACCCTTGTCGGCCACCCCCGGGCTTGTTTCGGGCATCGGCCAGAACGGCTCGGGCGGCGGCGCGCCAAACTCGGCGGCGTAGTCGATCCGGGCCGCCGCGTAGGCGGGTGCGGTGATTTTCGTGACCGGACCCGCCGGCAGGTGCCGCTCGAGCACCCAGGGACAGAAATCGAAAAGATATCCCTCGAAGCTCGCGTGATGCTCCCAGGCCTTGCGCAGCAGTCCAAGCGGCTCGCGCGGAGCCGACGTCAGGGCCGCGAGGTAGAGAAACCGGCGGTATTCGCCTTCCAGCGCCAACGCCGCCGTGGGGGCGAGCCCGGTGATCTCGCCCAGTTGCAGCGCGAATGTGCGCCCGGTGGCCTCGACCGGAAGCATTGCGCCCCGGATCCGGACCCAAAGGAATGGATCCGTCAACCCGTCGAGGGTGATATCGCGCATGGCTGTGCCCCTTGCCTTGCCTGCCCCTTGAACCTACACCATTGCCACGAAAATGCGGCGATTGATGGGCGAACGATGAACATCCTGATCCTCGGCGGCGGCGGGCGCGAACATGGGCTGGCCTGGGCGGTGAAACAGAACCCGAAATGCGACCGGCTGATCGTGGCCCCGGGCAATGCCGGGATCGGTGAGATCGCCGAATGCGCAGAGCTCGATATCGAGGACGGCGGCGCGGTCGCCGAGTTCTGCGCCGAACACGCGGTGGATTTTGTCATCATCGGCCCTGAAGCACCGCTGGCCGCGGGCGTGGCCGACCGGTTGGCGGACGCGGGCGTGCTGGCCTTCGGGCCTTCGGCGGCGGCGGCCCGGCTCGAAGCCTCGAAGCGCTTCACCAAGGAGATCTGCGACGCCGCGGGGGCGCCGACGGCGGCTTGGGCGCGGTTCACCGAAGCGGCCCCGGCGAAGGCGTATATCCGCGACCGCGGCGCGCCGATCGTGGTCAAGGCCGACGGGCTCGCCGCCGGCAAGGGCGTGGTCGTGGCGATGGACGAGGCCGCGGCTCTGGAGGCGGTCGACGAGATGTTCTCGGGCGCATTCGGCGCCGCCGGCGCCGAGGTGGTGATCGAGGACTTCATGACCGGCGAAGAGGCGAGCCTGTTCGTGCTGTCGGACGGTGAGGCGCTGTTGCCGATCGGCACCGCGCAGGACCACAAACGCGTGGGCGAAGGCGACACCGGCCCGAATACCGGCGGCATGGGGGCCTATTCCCCCGCCCCGGTGCTCACTGACGCGCTCGTCGAGCGGACCATGGCGGACATCGTCGCGCCGACGATGACCGAAATGGCCGCGCGCGGCACGCCCTATCGCGGTGTGCTCTACGTCGGGCTGATGATCGACGACGGCGCCCCGCGGTTGGTCGAATACAATGCGCGCTGGGGCGACCCGGAATGCCAGGTGTTGATGATGCGGCTCGGCGCGCAGGCGCTGGACCTGATGCTGGCGGCGGCCGAGGGCCGGCTGGCGCAGGCCCAGGTAAACTGGGCCGACGACCACGCGATGACGGTGGTGATGGCCGCGAAGGGCTATCCCGGCGCCTACGAGAAGGGCTCTGTGATCGGAGGCCTCGAAGCCGCTCGGGAGGACTCGAAACACATGGTGTTCCACGCCGGAACCAGGGCCGAAGGCGGCCGGATCACGGCCTCCGGAGGCCGGGTGCTGAACGTGACGGCGCGGGGCGACAGCCTGCGCGAGGCCCGCGACGAGGCCTACGCGATGGTCGACCGGATCGCCTGGCCCGAGGGATTCTGCCGGCGTGACATCGGGTGGCGGGCGCTGTGATGAACTTGTGCTTTTCGAACCTTCTTGATTCTTTCGATGGTCGATCTGGCGCACACTTGTTCACTATTCGCGCATTCTCATGTTTGAGCGCCAGAACCGCGGGGTTAGTCCGTATCTCAATTGTCGCGCGGACCACCAGCACGACACGGCCCTCCCCCGGAAGTATTTCCAGAGCAAGGAAGGAGGAGTGGTGTGCGTGAAGCCGACGTCACTCTGACCGACTTCGGGCTGGCGGCCCTGTGCTTCGGCTTCACCGGTGTGTTGATCGGCGGTGGCGACATCGCGGCCCTGTTTGCCGGGCTCTACGCCGCGCTCGGTGTCGCGGCCTTGCTCGGAGCCCTGTCGCACGGCTGGTTCTGGGACCGGACCCGGGACATCGGCCGCGCCACCTGGCTGGTGACCATGCTGGTGATCGGAGGGGCCAACCTGTTCCTCTGGCTGATCTCGGCGCGGGCCTTCGCGGTCACCGCGCCCTGGGGGGCGGTCATCGCCTTTGGGCAATTCGCGCTCTACGCAAGCCTCGCCCTGTTCATCACCCGCAGCTTCCTGCTGTCCTCCGGCTTCAGCCTGCCGCCGACGCTTGCGTTGCTCGCAGGCTTCCTCTGGACCGGAAATTGGCTTGGCGCGACCGGGCTTGCCGTCGCCCTCGCCGGCGCAGTTCAGCAGGCGGCGGGGATACGGGGGCTCGGCCTCACCCATAACGCGCTTTACCACGTGATACAGGCGCTCGCCTTTATCCTCGTGTATCTCGCGGTTCCGGACCTGGCTGCAAGTCTCGAGGCACGCTGAGGTCAGTCGCAGGTGCGCGCCGCGTCCAACGCGGCCGGTGTTGCGGGCGCGCCAAGGTCGCGCATCGACAGCGCGGTCCCATCGAAGCGCACGGCCACGCGGCGCTGCCAGTCGGCGCTGGCGAGCACCATCTCGGGGCCGTCGCCGCAGTCGCGCAAGCCGCCGGCGATGAAATCCCAGCCGATCCGGTGATTGGTGACGCCGGGAAGGCTCGCGACCTCAGCGAGCGCCCCGCCCTGCAACCGCCAGACGCGCAAGGTCTTCGCCAGATGCGGGCGGTCGACATAGGCGATCTCGACCTGGCCGTCACCGTCGAGGTCGCCCGCCCCGACCGGCGCGAGCCAGCGGTTCGGCTGGCCAATGAAAGGCGTGGCGGCGTAGAGGCCGTCCGGTCCGTAGAGTGCAAGGCGCGCGCCGAGGGTGAGGTCGCTTTCGACCACCATCGCCAGCGCCTGACCCCGGTCACTGGTGATGATCCGGGGGCTGAGATCTTCGAATACGCGGGTTTCGGCAAGGCGGATCAGTCGGACCTCGCCGCCGGCGAGATCGAGCCGCAGGGCCCCCCATTCCACCGCGTCGCCGAGCACCCCGTGGGCGTAACGAGTCGTCGGCTCGGTGAAGGCCGCGCCCACGATCTCCTGCCCCCGTGCCGCCGGCACGAGGGCGAGAGCGGGGGCAAGAAAGAAGAACAGAGCCAGCAAGTGCCGCATGTGATGCCCCTTCGTCCGGGGCACCCTACAAGGCGCGGCAATCACCCGCCCGACACGACCGCGTGAGATCAGATCTGTTTTTCCGGCATCGTCACAACGAGGCCGTCGAGCGCGTCGGTCACCTTGATCTGGCAGGTCAGCCGCGAGCGCACCGGGTCGGGTTCCCAGGCGAAATCGAGCATGTCGGCTTCCATCGGCTCTTTCGCCGGCAGTTTGTCGGCCCAGTCTTCGGCCACGTAGACATGGCAGGTCGAGCAGGCGCAGGCGCCGCCGCAATCAGCCTCGATCCCGGGCACGCCATTGTCGCGCGCGCCTTCCATGACGGTGAGCCCGCTGGCCACGTCAACGACGTGCTCGGTGCCATTGTGCTCGATATAGGTGATTTTCGCCATTTGGCCTCTCCATCTCGATTCGGACGTCTTCTAAAGTGTTTCGCCCGAAACCTGAATCACTCTTTTGCAGTTCCGGCGCACCACGCCCCTGTCATACGGCCCGGCGGCGCGATCCCGCCGCGGTTTTCGGCGGAACGCGCGCGCCGACGGGCATGGTGGAGCTATGGGCCCGGTTTTCCAATGCGGCAAAGCGGCTTGCACAAACCGCCATTTGTTCTATTTTTGTTCTCATGCCCTCATCACGGACCCCATTGCAGAACCTACCCCAGACCCTGACCCCCACCCCCACCAGCCATGCCTGGCCGCGCCCACCCGCCGCGGTGCCGCATCGCCTGCTCGACCGACCGCCGGTGGGCGCGCGGGTTACCGTGGCGGGGTTGGTGATGGTGCGTCAGCGGCCGGGCACGGCGAACGGAGTGATCTTCATCACCCTCGAGGACGAAACCGGCATCGCCAATATCATCGTCTGGCGGCAGGCCTATGAACGCCACCGCCGGGCGGTGGTCGCGGGCCGCGCGCTCAGGGTGACCGGGCGGCTCCAGCGCGAAAGCGGCGTGGTGCAGATCATCGCCGAGGCGATCGAGGACATCTCGCCGCTGCTCGACACGCTGGCACAGCCGCCGGACGGTTGATCCGGGGCCAAAGTCCTAAGAGAGAGTTACGGTGCGGGTACGAAACCGCGTCGCGCGCCGATTCTGAGCGGCGTCCAACCGGAGTAGCGAAAACAGGGTCTGGGCGACGGCGGCGAAACCGGCTATTCTCGCGCGCAACGGTCACAAGAACCGACGCCCAAGAACGGCAACGAGCAGATGATCCAGAGACACGCACATTCCGCCCGCATCGCCGGGTTGTTGGTGGCGGCCACGCTTGCCGCCTGTGCCCCCGCGCCCGACACCGCCGCCGGGCTCGATCTCGGCGACGAGGTGATCATCACCGATTTCGCGCTTGCCCCTCCCGACGCGCGGCCCGGCGCCTGCTACGGTAAGGACGTCACACCGGGGGTGATCGAGCACGTGACGGAGCGGGTGCTGATTGCCGAGCCCGAAATCGGCCCCGGAGGCAATGTTCTCGCGCCTGCGCAATACGAGCAGCGCACCACCCAGAAACTGGTGACCGGGCGCAAACCGATCTTCTTCGAAACCCCCTGCCCGCCACGCTGGACTCCAGACTTCATTGCCAGCATCCAGCGCGCCCTGAAGACGCGCGGGCTGTATGCCGGCCCGGCGTCGGGCACACTCGATCCGCAGACCCGGGCGGCGGTCCGGGAGTTCCAGATCGGACGCGGGTTGAATTCCGCGATCCTCTCGACCGAAAGCGCGCGCGCGCTCGGCCTCGTGGAAGTCGATCTCCAAGGGTGATGGTGCTGCGCCGGCCGCGGTAACAGTCCGGGCCGGCGCAACGCGAAGGGTCTGTCCCTTCCCCAATTCCGGCCAAGGGTTCGACCGCTGTTCAAACCTGTGTCTCGTCGACCTGCTGAAACGAAATCGGCAACCGCGGCGCCAGACATGATGCGCGCGCGATTGCCGAAATGGAACTTGCCTGTGGCCTGCTGGCCGTCAGAAGAAAACGGCGATCTGTTGGGCGATCCAGAGCGTCACCGGATCGGCGCGCATGGCCCAGGCGCCCATCTGCTCGACGATTGTGCCCGATTCCAGCTGGGCGACCCGGCTCACATACGTGACCGCGCCGAGTTGCGCCATCAGGAACCCCTTGAACCCGAGGAAGGTGAGCAGCGACAACACGATGCCGCGTACCGGCAGGCCCCGGCGGCCGCGCACCCGTTCGGCCGGCGCGAGAATTCCGTTGCGTTCCACCAGCCGGACGAAGCCGGATGACCGGTCCTTGTGACGAGATTCGATCTCGTGGAGGCGCTCATTGAAGCGGGCGTAGTTGGCATCCGTCATGTCTAACTCCGTCTTTTTCGGCATCAGGGCTCTGCGGCGAGCCAACCCGGCCATTTCCTTGTTGAGACTAAGTTTGCGCCACATTGTGGCGGGCCATGGGCTAAAATGTGGCAGAAAGGCGGCAAAGGGGGTGGATTGAGGAAACTGAGCGTTTCCGTCACGCCCGTTTTTGCAGGACCAGCGTCGTCCAATCGCCGAACTCACGCCGAGAAAACGCCTTGAAACCCTTGGCGACATAGCGGTTCTCCACCTCATCGGCCTGAGGGTTGAGAATGCCCGAAAGGATCGCGTGGCCGCCGGTCGAAATGTGACGAGCCATATCCGGGGCCAGCGCGATGAGCGGACCCTTGAGGATATTCGCCAACACGAGGTCGAACGGCGCAGCGGCGGCAAAGTCGGGGTGATCGAACCCCGCGGCCTCGATTACGTGGACGCGCTCGGCGAGCCCGTTGGCGGCGATATTGGCGCGGGCGACGTCGACGGCGACCGCGTCGATGTCGGACGCCAGCACCGGGTTCGGCCAGACCCGCGCCGCCGCCATGGCCAGTACGGCGGTGCCGCAGCCGATGTCGGCGATGTTCTTCTTGACCAGCCCCGCGGACACCAGCGCGTCGAGGGCCGTCAGGCAGCCAAGCGTTGTGCCGTGGTGGCCGGTGCCGAAGGCCATCGCCGCCTCGATCCTGAGCGCCACCGCGCCTGCCGGCACCTTGTCGGCGTCATGCGCGCCGTAGACGAAGAACCGCCCCGCCGCCACCGGACTGAGTTCGCGCTTCACATGCGCGACCCAATCGGTCTCGGGCAGTTCGGATATGGTGAAATCCTTCGCTCCGTGCACCTTGGCGAGCAGTGCGAGCGCGATCGTATCGGGGCTTTCGGTGAAATAGCCGCCCACCTCCCACAGGCCCGACCCGTCCTCGACCACGAAGACACCGACCCCGGTGGGCGCCGGGTCGAGCGTCTCGAGCGCGTCGCCGAGGGCTTGCGCGGCCGCTTGGCCGTCGAGGGTGGTGAGCGCGGTGAAGGTGGGCATGGGGGGTCTCCTTTGCGCTCTCGCGTAGAACGGCGCGGGAGGGCGGTCAAGGAAGCTGGGAACACGGCCCCCGTCACACCGGAGAGGTGCCACCATAGAGTGGGGGCGTCCCACCCTCGTTCCGGGGGATGCGCCAAGACCGAGCCGACCGCTGCCGGGCTGCATGTGACGGGTGAGCTACGCCCCCACCCCCAGGAGGATCATAGCCGAATTGATGCGGGCCGGGTCTCAGGCGCCGATGCCGATCGGACAACTCACCCCGGTGCCGCCAAGCCCGCAATAGCCGTTCGGGTTTTTGGCGAGGTATTGCTGGTGGTAATCCTCCGCCCAGTAGAACGGGCCCGCCTCGGCGAGCTCGGAGGTGATCGCCCCGTAGCCGGCCGCAGCCAGCCGCGCGGCGAAGGCGGCGCGCGATGCCTCGGCGGCAGCGCGCTGCGCTTGCGAGGTCCAGTAGATCCCCGAGCGGTACTGGCTGCCGCGGTCATTGCCCTGGCGCATACCTTGCGTCGGGTCATGCCCTTCCCAGAAGGTCTTGAGCAGCGTCTCGTAGGAGATGCGGGCCGGATCGAAGGTGACGCGCACCGCTTCGGTGTGCCCGGTCAGCCCAGTGCAGGTCTCCTCGTATGTCGGGTTCGGGGTGAAGCCGCCGATGTAGCCCGCCATGGTCATGCTGACCCCGGGCAATTGCCAAAACAGCCGCTCAACCCCCCAGAAACACCCCATGGCGAAGATCGCGACCTCTTCGCCGGCCGGCACATCCGTCGTGAGCGGGGTGGCGAAGACGTGGTGACTGGGTGCCGAGGGGATCGGTTGGTTGCGGCCCGGCAGGGCCCGGGCCTCGCTCACCATCTCGTCTTTCCGGCTCAATCCGAACATGCGTGCGCCTCCTATGCGGTCTCGCGATGAAAGATAGGCACGCGCACCCGGGGCGTCAGCCCTACATTGTCGTGAACCTCAAGCGGGGGGCGCATGGGTTCTATTCGGCGATCACCGGGCTGCGGTGGGTCAAGATGCTTTCGCGGCCCCTTTCGGGATGGCGCGGGATCAGCAGCGCGAGCCCGACCGAGGCCAACGCCATGAGCGCCGCGAGGCCGAAGACCGCGCCGGGTGCGCGCACCCAGAGATACCCAAGAGCGGCCGGCAGGAGGACGGCCGCGATGTGGTTGATGGTGAAGGCAACGGCCGCGGTGGGGGCGATGTCGGGCACGTCGGCGATCTTCTGGAAATAGGTCTTCAACGCGAAGGCGAGCGCGAAGAAGACGTGATCGACCACGTAGAGCGCCGCCGCCAGCGTCACGCCCCAGCCGAACAAATAGATCCCGCCGTACGCGAGGAAGACCACCACAAGCCCGGCGTATTCGAACACCAACGCAGTGCGCTCGCCCCACCGGCCCACGGCCCGGCCCATCAGCGGCGCCAGGACGATGTTGGCGAGGAAATTGACGATGAACAGCGCGGTCACCTCGTGAACCTCGAAGCCGAAGCGTTCGACCATCATGAAGGCGGCGAAGACGGTGAAGATCTGGCGCCGCGCGCCGGCCATGAACTGGAGCGCGTAGTAGAGCCAGTAGCGGCGACGGATCACCAGCGTCGCATGCTGCGGCTCCGGGCTCTCGAAGTTCGGCCAGGCGCTCCAGGCAAAGAGCGCGGCGGCGACGGTGAAGCCGCCGGAGGCCAGGTAGACGAAGTTGTAGGAGAGATCGAAAGTCTTCCAGGTGACGACCACCAGGGCATAGGCGACCAGCGAGGCCGCAGACCCGACCGCCACCAGCCAGCCGAGCATTTGCGGCGCGCGGTCACGGTCGATCCATTGAAGTTGCAGCGACTGGTTGACCGTTTCGAAATAGTGAAAACCGATCGAGGAGAGGATGGTGATGGTGAGGATCCCGCCGAGCGAGGGAAACCAGGCGGTCACAGCGGTGGCCGCCCCGAGCAACGCGAGGTTGGCGACCAGCAGCATCTGCTCGCGAAAGAACATCAAGAACAGGATCACCCCGATCGAGAGAAACCCCGGCAGCTCGCGTATCGAGTGCAGCCAGCCGATCTCGATCCCGGAAAAGCCCGCCATCTCGATCACGAAATTGTTGAGCAAGGCCGACCAGGTGGCAAAGGCGATCGGCATCGCGGCCGCCATCAGCACGAGCAGCGCCACCGGCTGGCGCCAGCGCGGCAAGCGTTTCGCGTCCATAAGACTGACTGTCCTTTGGCCCATGCCCTTGCCTACCCCCGGGCGTCCGCCTTGGCGAGAGGCACCGGCGCTGCGCGACCCGCGACCATGTGTTATCCTCAGGGGCGGCGAACAGGGAGATGCGCATGTCGGACGACAAGGTCACGGTGGAGAACGTGAACACGCCCGGGAAGACCGGGCGGGTGAACGCGGCGAAGTACCATGCGATGCGCGATGCGATGTTGGCGGTGCTGCCCGAGACGGCGCCGGGGCTCACGGCGGCGGAAATCAAGGATCGGGTGAAACCGCGCCTGCCCGATGATCTGTTTCCCGGCGGCAAGACCTCCGGCTGGTGGCTCAAATGCGTCCAGCTCGATCTCGAGGCCAAGGGAATCGTCGCCCGGCACGAGACGAAGCCGTTGCGGTTTTCGCGGGTATGAGGGCTCCGGGTTTTACGGGGACGCGTAGAGCGTGGCCGACCGCCGAGGCTCGGGTGCGGGCGATGGCGTGCCACCTCGACAGCCGAGGTTCGGGTGCGGGCGATGGGTTTGAACCTGGCGCGCGCGGCGCTTCGGTCGGGCGCGGGCGGGGCGGCCTGTGCCGGCCCCGCTCCACGTAGCAGGGCGCACTCTGGCGGTCGGGCCGGTGGCCCCTGGTCTTCGAATAAGCGCGCCCGCATGCGCGGAGGGAACACGGATGCGGGCGCCCCGGGCTGACCCGGTCAGTCCATCGGGCGACGGCCTGCCGCCCGGCGGGAATGTGTGAAGATACGGAAATCCTCCCTGCCTTCGGCTCCTCCCCAGGACCGGTCAGGCGGCGGCTTTCACGTCCCAGTACCGCAGCACCTCGACCGGGAAATTCCAGGCGGTGCCGTCGAGTTCGGAATCGAGCCGGATTTCGGCGGCATCGAAGTCCTGCACCACGAACCGCAGGCGAAGGCGGTCGAACTCGATAACAGCGTCCACGCCGTAGCCGAGATCGTCCCCGGAAAGGACCTGGTCGATGCGGGCCATCGCGATGTCGCGGAACCGCTCCACGCGGGGATCACAAGGATTGTCCGGACTCCGACCGGGGATCGCGTCAAGGTCGTAGCAGATCTCGATAATTCTGTGGTCCATGTTGATCTCCTCCTAATAGTCAAACGCGGTGGCCCGAAATGGGGCTGTCCGTCCAATTCACCACCAGATTTTGGTTTTTCCCTGTCAGAAACCTGTTCGGACCAAGGATTGTTCGTGCCGGGGCAACAAACAGCTTAACAAGGGCCCAGTGGCGATCCGCACATCCCGACCGTCGCCGATCGGTTAACCCCTTTCGGCAGGATCTGGCCGAGCCGGGCGGGAAGCTGCCGATCGGTCCCGGTGGCTGTGCACCCACGGGCCCCGCGCAACCGGGCCTGGAGCCGGTGCGGTCCCGGCGCGGAGACGAGGCCAAGGCAGTGCCAAGGCGGTGCCAAGACGAGGCCGGCGGTCCCGCTCGGGGGGCTGCGCCAGGCGTCAAGCGAACACCTGGTTGTCCCAGTAGCGCAAGACCTCGGCGGGCCGGGCGAGGGTAAACCGTTCGGTCACCGAGCCGACGCGCGCTTCGGCCGCGTCGAAATCCTCGACCGCGAACCGCAGCCGCAGTCGATCGTCTTTGAGGTCGGCGCCGAGGCCGTGGCCAAGACCGTCGTCGAGCAGAACTTCGTCGATCCGCTTCATCGCCGTATCGCGAAACCGGAACACCCGCGGGTCTGCCGGGTTGTGCGGGTTGCGACCGGGGATCGCGGCGATGTCGTAACAGATTTCAAGCACGCGGTGGTCCATGCAAAGTATCTCCTGCAATCGGGTTTCCCGTTCGGGGTTCGCCCCTCCCTTGCCAAGGAAGCTGGACGATTTTCTGTCTGAAACCGGGTTTGACCGAGAAGTGTTAGCGTTTGGTTAAAGCGTTTCGCGAAAAACCTGTCGCACCGGTCTGTCGAGAAACGCCCCGACCCTGTTGGTGGTGTGGACGTTTCAAAACCAACCCGGGTCTCAAGTTGATCTCGAAACGCTTTGGCGCCGAGAGAAATCACGGGGGGCCGCGGGGGGGGCCCGCACGCAATCCGCGGGGGGGCCGCGCCTGCGACAAGCGGTCGGCAGGCCTCGGCCAAAAAAAATTCAGATCATCCGGGATTATTCCGGCGCCGCGCGCGTCTTTCTTATCGAGGCGCCAAAGACCGGGGCCTTTTCAACCCTGGACCAAGCAAAGGACAGATCCATGACCAGCAAATTCTTCCTCGGGGCCGCGATCGCCCTCACCCTCGCCACCGGCGCCGCCTCGGCGGAAACGGCCATCGCCACGGCCGAAAGCACCTCGGGCCAGATCTTTGTCGATGGCGACGGCATGTCGCTCTACACCTTCGACAAAGACGCGCCGGCAGTGTCGAACTGCTACGGCGACTGCGCGGTCAAATGGCCGCCGCTGGAGGCCGCGGGCGGCTCCGAACCGCAGGGCGAATTCGGCATCATCATGCGGACCGGCGGCGACAAGCAATGGACCTACAAAGGCATGCCGCTCTATCTTTGGGTCCAAGACCAAGCCGCCGGCGACGTCACCGGCGACGGCGTCAAGGGCGTGTGGCACCTGGCGCGTCCGTGAGGCCCGTAGCATGAATGTCCTGGACGAGATCGAAGCGAGCATCCCGGCGCTCCGGCGCTATGCGCGCGGGCTCACCCGCGACCGGGAGGCGGCGGACGATCTCGTCCAGGACTGTCTCGAACGCGCCGTGGCCAAGCGGCATCTGTGGCGACGCGACGCGCCGGTGCTGCACTGGCTCTACCGGATCATGACCAACCGGCACCGCGACGACCGGCGCCGGGCCGGGCCGCAGCTGGTGGCGCTCGACGGCCTCGCCGAGCCGCCGTCAGAGCCCGGCGGGCAGGAGGCGCGGCTCGATCTGCGCGAAGTGCAGGATGCGCTGCTGCGCCTCCCGCTCGACCAGCGCCAGGCGCTCTTGATGGTGAGCGTCGAGGGCTTGAGTTTTGACGCGGCAGCGAAGGTGCTCGATATTCCGAAGGGCACCCTGATGTCGCGGCTCGCCCGCGCGCGGGCACAATTGCGGCTGCTGACCGGACGCGAACGTCCCGGTCCGACGAAGAGGCGGGCGAAATGATGAAACCGATGAATATTGCCGAAGACAAACTGCTCGCCTGGTATCACGGCGCGCTTGACGGGGCCGAGGCCGAGGCCGTCGCCCGGGCGCTGGCGCAGGATCCGGCGGCGCAGGCCCTGGTCGAGGACTGGCGCCAGCAAGACGGCGCGCTGACGGCGCTGTTCGCCCCGGTGGCACAGGAACCGGTGCCCCCCCGGCTAGTCGCCGCGGCAAGGCCAGCGCGCCAGGCCGGGGGACTGCGCATCGCGGCTATGGTCGGCATGTTGGCCATCGGGCTCACCGGCGGCTGGTTCGCGGCCCAGCTGAGTAACGGGGCCACGAAAGGGCAGAGCCGAAGCCTCGCCGACGCGGCCATCGCCGCGCATGAGACCTATGTGGTCGAGGTGCTGCACCCGGTCGAGGTCGCCGCCAGCGATGCCGCCCATCTCACCGGCTGGGTGTCGAAACGGCTCGGACACCAGATCGCCCCACCCGATTTCGCCGCGCAAGGCTTCCGGTTGATGGGCGGGCGGGTGTTGCCGGGCGGGACCGGTGCGGCGGCGATGTTCCTTTATGAAAACGACCTCGGCCGGCGGGTCTCGCTCTATGTTGCGCCCACTGCAAATGGCGGCGAGACCGCGTTCCAGTTCACCGAGGCGCCGGCGGTGCAGAGCTTCTGGTGGACCGACCGCGACCTCGCCTACGCGGTGGTGGGCGACGTGCCGCGTGCGGCCCTGCGCGCGATCGCCATCGCCGCCTACGATCAGCTGATTTGAGCCCGGGGGCCGCGCGGGCACACTGAAGCGTTTCGGCAAAAACTTGATACAGAGTTTTTCGCGAAACGCGCGGACCCTATCAATGTTGTGAGCGCTTCGAGATCAACTTGTTTCGCCAGTTGATCTCGAAACGCTTTCACGCCGGCGGGGTTCGGCGCGGCCGCACATTCGCCGGGCTCAGTAGAAGCTTTGCGGGTCGATATCGACGCTGAGGCGGGCGTCGCCTTTCGGCGTGAACTGTCCGACCCAGGCCCGCAGCGCCGGTTGCAGGGGTGTGCCCTTGTCGGCTTTTACCAGCAGCCGCACCCGGTGGCGGCCCCGGATCCGGGCGATCGGCGCAGGAGCGGGACCGAAGAGCTGCGCGCCCACGTCGCGCAACGGCTGGTCGGACCGCGCGAGCGCATTGGCGAGATCGAAGGCCGCCTCGGCCGACCCGGCCGAGACCACGACGCCTGCGAGCCGCCCGTAGGGTGGCACGCCGGCGGCCCGGCGTTCGTCGGCCTCGGCGCGCCAGAAGCCTTCCTCGTCGCCCGACAGGATCGCGCGGATCACCGGGTGCTCGGGCTGGAACGTCTGCAAGAGCGCGAGCCCCGGCTTTTCGGCCCGCCCCGCCCGCCCCGCCACCTGGCGGATGAGCTGGAAGGTCTTCTCGGCGGCGCGCAGGTCCGACCCCTGGAGACCGAGATCGGCGTCGATCACGCCGACCAGCGTCAGCAGCGGAAAGTTGTGGCCCTTGGCGACCATCTGCGTGCCGATGATGATGTCGGCCCCGCCCATCGCGATCAGCCCGATCTGTTCCTTGAGCGCGCGGGCCGAGGCGAAGAGATCGGAGGACAACACCGCGAGCCGTGCCTCGGGGAAGCGCTCGGTCACCTCCTCGGCCAGCCGCTCGACCCCCGGTCCGACCGGGGCGAGCTTGCCCTCGGCCTCACAGGACGGGCAGGCCTCCGGCATCGGCTTGGTCTCACCGCACTGGTGGCAGACGAGGCGCTTGAGGAACCGGTGCTCGACCATGCGCGCATCGCAATGGTCGCAACCGATCTGGTGGCCGCAGGCCCGGCAGATGGTGACCGGCGCATAGCCCCGCCGGTTGAGAAACAAGAGCGCCTGTTCGCCCTTCGCCATCCGGTCGCGGACATGGGCTTCGAGCGTCGGCGAGATCCAGCGGTTGGCGGGTAGGTCTTCGTCGCGCATGTCGATGGCGCGCAGCTCCGGCAGCACCGCCGGGCCGAACCGGGCGGCGAGATCGACGCGCTCGTATTTGCCCGCTTCCGCATTTGCCCAGCTTTCGAGCGAGGGGGTCGCGGAGGCAAGGATCACCCTTGCGTCGCAAAGCGAGGCGCGCATCACGGCCATGTCGCGCGCCGAGTAGAGCACCCCGTCCTCCTGTTTGTAGGATTGGTCGTGCTCCTCATCGACCACCACCAGGCCAAGGTCGCGATAGGGCAGATAAAGCGCCGAGCGGGCGCCGACCACCAGCGGCGCGGCCCCCTCGCCCGCCATCCGCCAGAGCCGGCGGCGCTCGGTCATCGAAACGCCCGAATGCCATTCGGCCGGCCGCGCCCCGAAGCGCGCCTCGACCCGGGAGATGAACTCGGCCGTCAGCGCGATCTCGGGCAGCAGCACCAGCGCCTGGCGACCGCGCCGCAGGGTTTCGGCGACGGCCTCCATATAGACCTCGGTCTTGCCCGACCCGGTGACGCCGCGCAGAAGCGTCGTGCCATAGGCGCCCGACCGCACCCCTTCGACCAGCCGCGCCGCAGCCGCCGCCTGCGCCGCGGTGAGCGGCTTGCCCGGCACCTGCGCATCGAGCGCCGGATAAGGCAGATCGCGCGGGGCTTCCTCCTCGCGCACCGCGCCCAGTTTCACGAGCCCCTTGATCACCGAAGAGGTGACCCCCGCCTGCTCGGCCAACTCGCCGAGCGTGAAGGCGAGACCGCCGAAGTCTTCCAGCACCGCGAGCACCTTTTCGCGCGCCCCGGTCATCCGGTCGGGCACGCTATCGCCCAGGCGGTAGACCTTGCGCATCGAGGGCGGATCGGTCAGGCCCGGCGCGCGGGTTGCGAGCCGCAGCATCTGGGGCATCGGCGTGAGGGTGTAGTCGCCGACCCGGGCGAGGAACCCGGCCATCTCCATGCGCATTGGCGCCACGTCGAGCACCCGGGACACACCGCGCAGCTTGGATGCGTCGAACCCGGTCTCCCCCGGCCCCCAGACCACGCCCAGCACCTTGCGCGGCCCAAGCGGCACCTCGACGAAGGCCCCCTGCCAGCAGCCGCCTTCGGGCGCGCGGTAGGTGAGCAACCGGTCGAGCGGCTGCGTTGTGAGCACGGCGACGCGCGCATGCGTCTCGAAGAAGACCGGCTCACCCATGCAACTCACCTGTTTTTGCCTTCCGGCCACCCGACGAACGCGGTAAGACACCAGCGACAATCGACCGCAGCCAACAGATAGGACCCGCGATGAAATTCTTTGCCGATACCGCAGACGTCGATGCTATCCGTGAGCTCAACGACCTCGGGCTGTGCGACGGGGTGACCACCAACCCCTCGCTGGTCAAGAAATCGGGCCGCGACATCATCGAGGTCACCAAGGAAATCTGCTCCTTCATCGACGGTCCGGTTTCGGCCGAGGTTCTGGCGACCGAGGCCGACGCGATGATCGCCGAGGGTCGCAAGCTGGCCGAGATCGCGCCCAACATCGCCGTCAAGGTGCCGCTCACCCTCGACGGGCTCAAGGCCTGCAAGGTGCTCTCGGGCGAGGGCAAGATGCTGAACGTCACGCTCTGTTTCTCCGCCAACCAGGCGCTGCTTGCCGCCAAGGCCGGTGCCACCTTCATTTCGCCCTTTGTCGGCCGGCTCGACGACATCAACACCGACGGTATGGACCTGATCGCCGAGATCCGCCAGATCTACGACAACTACGAATTTGAGACCGAAATTCTCGTCGCCTCCGTGCGCAACGTCAACCACGTCAAGACCGCCGCGCTGATCGGCGCCGACGTGATCACGGCGCCGCCGTCGGTCATCAAGGCAATGGCGTCGCATCCGCTCACCGACAAGGGGTTGGCGACGTTTCTAAAGGACGCCGAGGCTGCCGGGCTCAAGATCGTCTGAGGCCTCTGCCCCTCGCGAAACAAGGTGCACCGGGCGTCCCCAGCGGGCGCCCGTTTCTCGTGCAACGGCGCCCCCGAGTCATTTTCGCAATACCCGGAGGCTTTGGTCAAAAAATTGGAGAATTCCAACTTCGGACCTGCTAATCTCCGTGCAAATCATAAAAACACCTGAGGCAGACATGACGAGCACAGCACCGATCACGGAACAAACGCGCGAACAGATCATCTCGCAACCCGAGGTCATCCTCGATGACCACGAGATGATGCGCGCGCTCATCGCCGCCAACGAGCGCACGATGGGGGCGAATATCGTCGATCTTCGCGGCATCGCCATGGAACGGTTGGAAAGCCGCCTTGACCGGCTCGAGGAAACCCACCGCAGCGTGATCGCCGCGGCTTACGAGAACCTCGCCGGCATGAACCTGATCCACCGCGCGGTGCTCAGGATGTTGGACCCGGGTGATTTCGAGAGCTTCATGAAAGACCTCGGCGGCGAAGTGGCGGAGGTGCTGCAGGTCGACTGCGTGCGGCTGGTGCTGGAAAGCGAGCTCGACGAGGGCCCGATGATGGCCCGGCGCCTGGGCGACGTGCTGGTGGTCGGCGAGCCCGGTTTCGTTGCGAAATACGTCGGCAACGCCCGTGAGATGTCGCCGCGTCCGGTGTCGCTGCGCCAGGTCCACGAGCAGGAAACGAAAGTCTACGGCGAAACCGGTTTCTGGATCCGGTCCGAGGCTTGTCTGCGGCTCGATCTCGGCAAAGGCCGGTTGCCCGGCATGCTGGTGCTCGGCGCCGAGGACCCGCACCAGTTCAAACCGGGTCAGGGCACCGACCTGCTCGGGTTTTTCGGCGGCGTTTTCGAACGGGCCATGCGGCGTTGGTTGGCGTAGTCAAAAAGCGTGAAAAGTTGAATCTCTCGGCCTGTCTTGGCCTTTTCACACCACCGAAATGTTGAAAAAAGACAAACTTGATCTAAGCCCGGGCGCTCGTGATGCGCTCCAGGCCTGGCTCGACCACCTGCGCGCCCTCGAGGATGCGGCGGCGGCGACCGTTGAGGCTTACCGGGCCGACGTCACCGGCTTTCTCACCTTTCTCTCCGCCCATCTCGGCGGGCCGCAAGGGCGCGCAGCCCTCGCCCGTGTCGGCCTCAGGGAAATGCGCGCCTGGATGGCCCATGAGCGTGGGCGCGGAACGACCGCGCGGTCGCTCGCGCGCAGTCTCTCCGCGGTGAAGAGCTTCTACCGCTGGCTCGCCGACCGTGACGGTTTCGACGCCACCCAGGTGCTCTCCACCCGAAGCCCGCGCTATCGCCGCAAGCTCCCCCGCCCGCTCGCCCCTCAGGCCGCGGGCGAGGTCATTGCAACCACCGAGGCACAGGCGCCCGACGCCTGGGTCGGCGCGCGGGATGCTGCCGTGGTGACCTTGCTCTACGGGTGCGGGCTCCGGATCTCGGAGGCGCTCAGCCTCAGGGGCGCCGACGCGCCCTTGAGAGACGTGCTCAGGATTACCGGCAAGGGGGGCAAGGAGCGGCTGGTGCCGGTTTTGCCGGCCGCGAAAGCCGCCGTCGACACCTATCTCGCGCGCTCCCCCTGGCCGCTCGAGCCGGAGGCGCCGCTGTTCCGGGGCGTGCGCGGCGGCGCGCTCAACCCGCGCCTTGTGCAGAGGGCCATGGAGCGCGCCCGGCTCCAGCTCGGCCTGCCCGCAACCGCCACGCCCCACGCGATGCGCCACAGCTTCGCGACCCACCTGCTCAACGCCGGCGGCGACCTGCGCGCCATCCAGGAACTGCTCGGCCACGCTTCGCTTTCGACCACACAAGCCTACACGGCCGTCGACACCGCCCGGCTGCTGGAGGTCTACGAAGCCAGCCATCCGCGCGCGCGGTCATGAGCAAACATGGCGGCGCCTCGACCGCCTTGCCTCGCGTTGCGCCGGTCGATCTCGAAGGACGAACGCCCGGTCCTGACCGGACCGCGCGCCCTCCCCCCCCAAACCCGTTGAACCCACAGGTCTTTTCGTCCATGAAGGCAGTCATGACCCGTGAGACCAAGGCCTATCTCGTCCACCTCTTCACCGCGATCGGCGCTGTCTGCGCCATGCTCGCCATGCTGGCAGCGGTGGAAGAGAAATGGGGGCTGATGTTCCTCTGGCTGGTGGTGGCCTTCGTCGTCGACGGGATCGACGGCCCGCTCGCGCGCCGCTACGACGTAAAGGCAAACGCCCCGCAGATCGACGGGGTGTTGATGGACCTCATCATCGACTACCTCACCTATGTTTTCATCCCGGCCTACGCCCTGTTCAAATCGGGGATCCTGCCCGACTGGACCGGCTGGCTGGCGATCATCGTGATCGTCTTCACCAGCGCGCTCTATTTCGCCGATACAAGGATGAAAACAAAGGATTATTCCTTTGCAGGCTTCCCCGGTTGCTGGAACATGGTGGTGATCGTCCTGTTTGCCACAGACCCGAATTTCTGGATCACCCTCGGGATTGTCGTGGCGCTGGCGGTGGCGATGTTCACGCCGCTCAAGTTCATCCACCCGGTCCGCACCGAACGCTGGCGCGCGGTGTCGCTGCCGCTGGCGATGGCCTGGACGGGCTTCGCCGGATGGGCAGCCTGGGAGGATTTCCATCCGGGAAGCTGGGCGCAATGGGGCATTGTGGCCACCTCGACCTACCTGTTGTTCGCCGGCATTCTGCAGCAGCTCATACCCGCGCGGGTCAGACCCGCGTGACAATCACGCCGGCGACGATGAGCGCGGCCGCAAATGCCTTGCCCACGCTCATCCGCTCACCGAAGGCGATCCAGCCGATCAGCACCGCGAACAGGATCGATGTTTCGCGCAAGGCTGCCACCAGGGCGATCGGCGCCTGCGTCATCGCCCAGACCGCGATCGCATAGGCGCCGTAGGAGGCGGCCGCGGCCAGGCTGCCGCTGGCCCATTCGCGGCGGTTTCCGGCAAGCAACGTCCGGCCCTTCCAGGCCAGGCTAATGGTACTGAAGAACACCAGATCGAAGATGAACAGCCAGGCCACGTACTGGCCGGCGCTCACCGCCGCGCGCGCGCCCATCCCGTCGATCAGCGAATAGGACGCCGTGGCGACGGCCGAGCCGAGCGCGAAGGGCAGAAGCTGCCGGCTTTCACCGCCGGTGAACACGCCGCGCGCCATCAGCAGGATGCCGAGCCCAACGAGCAGGATGCCGGCGTATTCCGAGGGCGTGATCCGGTCGGCGAGCACGAACAGTCCGATCAGCAAGACCATCATCGGCGCCGCCCCGCGCGCGATCGGATAGACCCGACTGAGATCGCCGTGGTCGTAGGCAATCGCGAGAAATACCTTGTAGGCAGCGTGGGCGACACCCGAACCGAGCAGCCAGAGCCAGACCACGCCGGCGGGCCAGGCGTGTAACGTGGCCACCGCCACGCCGATCCCGCCCTGGACCAATGTGAGAATGAACATGCCCCGGTAGCCGTCGCTGCCGCGCTTGATGAGCGCATTCCAGAACGCATGCAGGAAGGCCGCGCCGAGAACGGCGAGAAGAACGGGAAATGCCATGGGCGCTCCTGATGTTGTGCGCGACGCTAGGCCGGCGGGCGGCTCAGATCAACAGCCCGGCTGCGCCTTCGTGGCGCAGAAGCGCCACCTTGGTCTCGATCCCGCCCGCGCCCGAATAGCCACCGAGCGAGGTGGCTCCGAGCACGCGGTGGCAGGCGATGAGGACCGGAATCGGATTGGCCCCACAGGCATGGCCGATGGCCTGCGCCGAAGCGCCCAGCACGGTTGCGAGGTCACCGTAGGTGCGGGTCTCGCCGAAGGGGATGGCGCACATCGCGTCGCAGACGGCCCGCTGGAAGGCGGAGCCCGCGGGGGCGAGCGGAAGATCGAAAGCCCGCCGGGTGCCGTCGAAATAGGCCGCAAGCTGGGTCCGGGCCTCGGCCAGCAGCGGGCTTTCCACACCCTCGGACGCACCGCCCCAGTCGAGACCGGTGATCGCGCCGTCTTCCTCGGTGACACAGAGTTGGCCGACAGGGCTGTCGAGGGCGATCCGGATCATATCCGCAGACTGAGGCCGCGCGCCGGCCGGAGCAAGGCCTTTCGAACCGCCTTGCTCCGAGCCCGGCGATCTCATCCCAGCGCGTCGTCGCAGCGCGCGCATGTGCCGGCATGCGGATGGGTACCGACATCGGGCAAGATCTTCCAGCAGCGCTGGCACTTCTCGCCCTCGGCCTTCTCGAAGACAACACCCACGCCTTCGGTCTCGGGCAGCCGGAAAGCTTCCATCGGCATCGGGTCGGAGGTGATCTGAACCGCGGAGGTGATGCAGACATCGGCGAAATGGACCGACCGCAAATCGTCGGCCACCGCCTTGTCGCGCACGTGCACCACCGGCGCCGCCTCGAGCGAGGCGCCGATCACCTTGTCGCGGCGCTGGATCTCGAGCGCCGCCGTCACCACGCGGCGCACCGTCCGGATGCCCGCCCATTTGGCCGCGAGCGCGTCGTCGCGCCATGCTGCCGGCGTCTGAGGGAAATCGACGAGGTGAACCGAGTTCGCCTCGCCCGGGAAGCGTTCGAGCCAGACCTCTTCCATCGTGAACACCAGGATCGGCGCGAGCCAGGTGGTCAGCCGGTGAAACAGAATGTCGAGCACGGTGCGGGTCGACCGGCGCGCGAGGCTGTCGGCGGCGTCGCAATAGAGCACGTCCTTGCGGATGTCGAAGTAGAACGACGACAGCTCCACCGTGGCGAAGTTGAACAGCGCCTGCAGGGTGCCCTGGAAATCGAAACCGGCGTAACCGCTGCGCACCTGTTCGTCGAGCTCTGCAACCCGGTGCAGCACCCAGCGCTCGAGCTCCGGCATCTCGGCGGGGTCGACCGCCTCGGCCGGGTCGTAATCCGCGAGGTTTCCGAGCAGGAAGCGCATGGCGTTGCGCAGCCGCCGGTAGCTGTCGGCCACCCCCTTGAGGATCTCGGGGCCGATCCGCTGGTCGTTGACGAAGTCGGTCTGCGCCACCCAGAGCCGCAGGATGTCGGCGCCGTATTGTTTGGTGACCGCCTCGGGCACGATGGTGTTGCCGATCGACTTGGACATCTTCATGCCCTTCTCATCGAGCGTCATCCCGTGGGTGACAACGTTGCGGTAGGGCGCGCGGCCTTTGGTGCCGCAGGCCTGGAGCATCGAGCTATGGAACCAGCCGCGGTGCTGGTCGGTGCCTTCGAGGTAGACATCGGCGATCCCGTCGGGCACGCCGTCGGCCCGGTCGCGCAGCACGAAGTCGTGGGTGGAGCCGCTATCGAACCAGACGTCGAGCACGTCGAACACCTGCTCGTAATCGTCCGCGTTGAAATCGTTCCCCAGGACCCGGGCCTTGAACCCGTCTTCGTACCAGACATCGGCGCCGTGCTCTTCGAACTCGGCCACCACCCGCGCGTTGACCGCCTCGGACTTCAAGAGGAAGTCACCGTCAGTGGGCAGCGCGCCCTTCTTGGTGAAGCAGGTGAGCGGCACGCCCCAGGCGCGCTGGCGCGAGAGCACCCAGTCGGGCCGCGCCTCGATCATCGAATGCAGCCGGTTGCGGCCCTTCTCGGGGGTGAATTTCACCAGGGAGTCGATCGAGGTCAGCGCACGGGCGCGGATCGTCTCGCCGTAGGCGTCCATCCCGTCGCCAAGCGGGGTGTCGATGGCAACGAACCATTGCGGCGTGTTGCGGAAGATGAGCGGCGCCTTGGAGCGCCACGAATGCGGGTAGGAGTGGGTGAGCCGGCCGCGCGCGATCAACGCACCGGTCTCGACCAGCTTGTCGATCACCGCCTTGTTGGCGTTACCTTCCTTGCCGTTCGGCTTGATGATGACCTCGCCGCCGAACACCGGCAGGCTTTCGCGGAACGAGCCGTCTTCCAGCACGTTGTGGGTCATCGGCAACCCGTGTTTGAGACCGACCTGGTAGTCGTCCTCGCCGTGACTGGGCGCGGTGTGCACAAAACCCGTGCCCGCGTCGTCGGTGACATGGTCGCCGGGCAGCAGCGGCACGTCGTAGTCCCATTCGCCTTGGCCCTCGTCCATGCCGCGGAAGGGGTGAGCGCAGGTGAGGGCGCCGAGTTCGTCGGCGGAAACATCGCGAACGCGCGCATACATCGCGTCATCAAGCCGGGCTGAGCCGAGCACGTCCTCGGCCAACTTGTCGGCGAGCAGGAAAAGATCGCCCACTTTGGCCCAGCATTCCTCGGGCGTGCCGGTGACCTCGTAGAGGCCGTAAGAGATGTCCGGGCTGAAACTCACCGCGCGGTTCTGCGGGATCGTCCAGGGAGTGGTGGTCCAGATGACGACCTCGGCCGCCGCAAGATCCTCCGCTCCCCCCGAAACCACCGGAAACTTCACCGTGATCGTGTGGCTCTTGTGGTCGTGATACTCGACCTCCGCTTCCGCGAGGGCGGTCTTNTCCACCGGCGACCACATCACCGGTTTCGAGCCCTGNTAGAGCGAGCCGTTCATCAGGAACTTCATGAAATCCTCGGCGATCACCGCCTCGGCATGGTAGTCCATCGTCAGGTAGGGATNGNCCCAGTTGCCGGTGACGCCGAGGCGTTTGAACTCGGCGCGCTGGATGTCGATCCAGCCGTCGGCGAACTTGCGGCATTCCTGCCGGAAGTCGATCACCGGCACCTCGTCCTTGTCCTTGCCCTTGGCCCGGTACTGCTCCTCGATCTTCCACTCGATCGGCAGCCCGTGGCAATCCCAACCCGGCACGTAGCGCGCATCGCGGCCCATCATCTGATGCGAGCGCACGATCATGTCCTTGAGGATCTTGTTGAGCGCGTGGCCGATATGCAGGTGGCCGTTGGCATAGGGCGGGCCGTCGTGGAGGATGAAGGGCGCCCTGCCCTCTTCGGCGCCAATCTCGCGCAACCGGTCGTAGACACCGATCTTTTCCCACCGCTCGAGCCAGCCGGGCTCGCGCCTGGGCAGGCCCGCGCGCATCGGAAAATCGGTTTCGGGGAGGTTCAGCGTGCTTTTGTATTCGGGTGTGTCGGCGCACATCTCGGGCGTCCTTTGCGTGGGCATTCGGTCGGTTTGTAGGAGAAGGGCGGCGCGGGGTCCATACGCCTGTGTCCCGGCGGCTCGTGGTTCAGAGCGCCGGGACGGTAATTCGAAGGATCGCGCGTGTATGAACCATGGGGCGGGTATAGCCCCGGTCCTTTGTCGGGTAAAGGCCGGGGCGCGCTCAGGCCTTGTCGAACAACCCGGTGAGCGCGCGTTTGACGATCCCGGTGACCGAGGGGCGGGTGCCGCGCGAGAACGGCACCGGGCGGCACACCTCCATCGCCGCCACGCCGACGCGCGCGGTGAGTGCGCCATTGACGATGCCCTCGCCGAAGCGGCGGCTCAGTTTCGACAACAGATGCCCGCCCGCGACCGAACCGATCAGGTCGTCGCCGACCGCGACCGCCCCGGTGGCGACGAGATGGGTCATGACGGCCCGGGTCAGGCGGAGCGAACCCAGCGCGCCCGCCCGACCACCATAGATCTCGGCGATCCGCCGGATCATCCGGATATTGGCGGTGAGCGCGGTCACCACGTCGGCCAGCGCCAGCGGCACGATGGCGGTGACGGTGGCGACCTGCCGGGCGGCGGCTTCGATCTCGCGCCGGGCGATCGCGTCGAGCGGCACGATGAGCTCGGCCTCGGCGAGCCCGAGGAGCCCGTCGGCATCGAACTGCTCGGCCTCGCGCTCAGTCAGCCGGTCGAGCCCCCAGCGTATGTCGTCGCGCCCCCGATAGAGGCGTTTGAGCTTCACCACCACCTCGCTCGCGGCGGTCAGGTCGTCGCGGGCCGCGGCTTTTTCCGAGGCCGCGTGCAGGGTGTCGACCCGGCGCAGCCGCGCGAAGGCAGCAATCTCGCGCAGGGCGATGACGAGCAGAACAAAGACGAAAGCGCCGATCAGGGCCGTGGCGATGAGGCCGAGGAGAGGCTGGCGGTCGATGAGATCGGTCACGAATTGCCACGCGGCCACCGAGGCCATGAAGCTCACCAGCGCCAGCGCCAGCCCCCAGAACCAGCGCGCGAGCCGCGAGGGTTTGCGCGCGGCGAGCGTCGCCGCGATCTGCATCGCCGCAGGCTCCGGCAACACCGGATCGGGCTCGGGCACCGGCGGCGCCGTCGCCGGGGTCTCTTCGCTGCGCGCATCGACTTCGATCAGGACGGGGCCGTCTATTTCCTGGGTCACCGCCGGTTTATCGGTCATCGCCGGTTTATCGGTCATCGCCGGTTTATCGGTCATCGCCGGTTTATCGGTCATCTCCGTCGCTCCCATGCGTAGCGGATATCGGGCAGTTTCTCGTCGTTGCCGGCTCCGCCGGTGCGCGCGATTTCGTGGAAACCCTGGCGCTCGTAAAAAACCTGCGCGGCGTGGTTGAACTGGAAGGTCCAAAGCGCGAGCCGGGGGCTGCGTCGCTTGGCCCGGGCCATCAGCGCCTGGCCGACCCCCTGCCCGCGTGCGCCCCGCGCGACATAGAGCGCGACCACATCCGCGCCGTCGCGCGCGAGAAACCCCACGACCTCACCATGCCGTCGCGCCACAGTCACCCAGCCGCGCGCGACCAGATCGGCGGCAAACGCCTGTTCGTCGGCGCGTTTATGGATCCGCGGCATCCAGTCGGTCTCGTCGATCCAGTCCGACAGGATAGCGCCGATGGCGGGCGCGTCCGTTGCCCGGGCAGCGCCGATGACTGGCCGCGAGGCCCGGAAGAGGCGGTGGCGCAGGAAGGTCACAGTCGGTCTCCGAGCAGGAAATCCGCGGCCCGGTCGAGCCGGATATGTGGCGGGCCGTCGCCGGGTTTCAGGCTGATTTCGGCCGGCCCGAAGCGCATCACTTGGTAATCGGCATCGAGCCAGCGCGCGGCGCCCTTGCGGGCGGGCGCGATCAGGCGCATCGGGTCTTCGGGGAGCGCGCCAGGGTAGAAAGCGGCGGATTTGCCGCTGTCCTGCAGCCGCCCGCGCACGCAATCGAGCTTGCGGCCCTCGTGCTCGATCGTCTCCTCGGTCGTCGCCCTCAGCGCCGCGATCGACATCGCCGCCGTCTCGGCGCCGGCGAAATCGGCCCGGTCCACCGCCTCGCGCAGCATCGCCGAGGTGATGGCGGTGAGTTTGCCATGCTGGCTGTGATGCAGATGGTCGGCCTTGGTTGCCGCGAACAGGATCTTCTCGACCCGGCGGCCGAGAAACAGCGACGTGAGCCAGGCGTTGCGGCCCGGGCGGAAGGCTTCGAGGATCTCCGCCATGGCGCGGCGAAGGTCCTCGAAGGCCGCAGGCCCGGCGTTGATCGCCTCAAGCACGTCGACCAGCACCACCTGGCGGTCGATCCGGCTGAAATGGTCGCGAAAGAAGGGTTTGACCACCTGGCCCTTGTAGGCTTCGAACCGGCGCTCCATCTCGCGCCAAAGGCTGTTTCGGGCGGTTGTGACCGGCTTTTCCAGCGGCGCGAAGGTGAGGGCCGGGCTGCCCTCCATCTCGCCCGGCAGCAGGAACCGGCCCGGCGTGCAGTCCGAATAGCCCGCCGCGCGGGCCGCTTGCAGGTAGGTGGTGAACGCCGCCGCCAGCGTCTTGGCCCCGGTCTCCTCGAAACTGGCCGAAGGGTCGGCGACCCGGGCGGCCGCGAGGAAGTCCTGCGCCATCGGGCGGCCCGCAATCCGGGCGAGCGTCTCGCTGCTCCAGCTGGTGTAATCGGTCTCGAGCAGCGCGAGGTCGAGCAGCCATTCACCGGGATAGTCGACGATGTCGAGATGCACGGTGCGCGGGCTCCGCAGCCCCGAGAGCAGCCCGCCGGGCCGCACCCGGAAGCTCAGCCGCAGCTCCGACACGGCGCTGGTGCTGTCGGGCCAGTGCGGCACCGGGCCGGTCATCGCCGCGAGATGGGTCTCATAGTCGAACCGCGGCACGGTGTCGTCGGGCTGGGGCTGGAGGAAGGCAGTTAGAACGCGCCCCTCGGCGGCGGGCAGGAAGCCGGGCATCCGGCCCCGGTCCATCAGATTGGCCACCAGCGAGGTGATGAACACCGTCTTGCCGGCGCGCGACAGCCCGGTCACGCCGAGGCGGATCACCGGCTCGAACAGCGCCTCGTGCACCCCGTCGCCGACGGCTTCCACCTGCCGCACAATCCCGTCTGCTATGTCACCGAGCCCCACTGGCACCCCTCCGGTCGTTTGCCCCTATGTAGGCGTGTCTGGCGTGGGTTGGAAGGTGGGGGACCAGGCTGGAGTTCGTGTGCCGGCACGGCCGCAACCCGACAGGCGGTTGTCGGCCACGAAAACCTGCCGAAAGGGTTCCACACCTCCCGGCGCATTCTTCCCCGGAAAAGGGGGATTGTTTTCCGGGGGATACCCCGGGATAACTCGGCCCATGCCCCGATTTGCGTTGAAGATCGAATACGATGGCGCGCCGTTTGCCGGCTGGCAGCGCCAGGCCGACCAGCCGTCCGTCCAGGCTGCGGTCGAGGCGGCGCTCGCCAAACTTGAGCAGGGCGTGCCGTCGATCGCGGCGGCGGGGCGGACGGATGCGGGTGTGCATGCCCTCGGCCAGGTCGCACATTGCGATTTGACGAAGGACTGGGATCCGTTCCGGCTGTCAGAAGCGCTGAACTACCACCTGAAGCCATCCCCGGTCGCGGTGGTCGCCTGCGCGCGGGTGTCGCAAGATTTTCACGCGCGGTTCTCGGCCCGGGAGCGACGTTACCGGTTCCGGCTGGTGAGCCGGCGCGCGCCGCTCGTGTTTGACCGCGGCCAGGCCTGGCGGGTCGCGCACGGGCTCGACCGCGACGCGATGCAGGCGGGCGCCGACCGGCTCATCGGCCGCCACGACTTCACCACCTTCCGCTCGGTCCAGTGCCAGGCCGACAGCCCGGTGAAAACCCTCGACGCGCTGGATGTCGAGACCTGCGCCTACCCGGGCGGCACCGAATACCGCTTCCATGTGCGCGCCCGCAGTTTCCTGCACAACCAGGTGCGCAGCTTCGTCGGCACGCTGGAGCGCGTGGGCGCCGGGGCCTGGAGCCCGGACGACGTGAGCGCCGCGCTGGAAGCGCGCGACCGTGCGGCCTGCGGGCCGGTCTGTCCGCCGGACGGGCTCTATCTCGAACATGTCGTCTACCAGGACGCCCCCTTCGCCTGACCAGCGCCGGCCGGTTTCACCGCGCCCACGGCCCCCAGTTTGCTCGCGGACGGGGATCGCCGCGGGCAAATTCCCCTTCCCAACTGTTCGCGCACCGTGAACAATGGTGCACAACGTTTTTTTGAGGGGGATAAAATGAGCCTAGTCAAAACTCTCGCCAAGGTCGCCATTGGCGTCGCCTTGGCCAAAGGCGTCTCGAGCATGGCGCGCGGCGCTTCTGCGGGGGGCGCAGGCCGCACCGCCAGCCGCACCGGCGGTGCGACCGCCGGGGGCTCCGGCTCCATCACCGACATGCTCGGCGGCATGATGGGCGGTCAGCAGGGCGGGGCCGGCGGCGGGCTCGCCGACATGCTGGGCGGCGCCCAGCGCGGCGGCGGCGCAGGTGGCGGCGCGGGTGGTGGTCTGGCCGATATGCTCGGCGGTCTAACCGGTGGCGGCAGCCAAGGTGGCGCCCGGGGTGGTTCCGGTGGTGGCTTGGCCGATATGCTCGGAAGCATGATGGGCGGCGGTGCGGCCGGTGGCGGCAACCCGATGGACGCGCTCGGCCAGATGATGGGCGGCGGTGCGGGCGGCATGTCCGGCGGTCTCGGCGGGTTGCTCGACTCGCTGGGCGGCGGGGCCGCGGCCGGCGGTGCGGCGGGCGGCCTCGGCGGGCTCCTGAACCAGAGGCTGCAGCAGGGTCAACTGCAGCAGTCACCGACCCTTGCCCAGGAACAGCAGGCGGCCCTGCTTCTGCGTGCGATGATCCAGGCGGCTAAGAGCGACGGCCGGATCGACCAGGCCGAGAAAGAGGCGCTGACCGCCCATCTCGGCGACGTGAGCCAGGAAGAGGCCCGGATCGTCGAGGCGAGCTTTGCGGCGCCCGTCGATGTCGACGCGCTGGCGAACGACACGCCGAAGGGCATGGAAACCCAGGTCTACATGATGTCGCTGCTCGGCCTCGACCTCGACAGCCAGGCCGAGGCGCAATATCTGCACGCATTGGCCCAGAAGCTCGGGATCGACCCGCAGACGGCCAATACGATCCACCAGAAGATGGGCGAGCCNGCGNTTTACAGCTGAGCCTTCGCTGAGCCAANGAAAACGCCGGGGCGTCCTGCCCCGGCGTTTTTTGTGGCNCTCACCCCTCGGGCGGCATGCCGGCAAGAAGGGTGACGATCCGCACGAGCCGGATCAGGCCGGTTGTGCGCTCCGGCTCCCCGTTCAGCATCACGACAAAACCGGTGCCGGTGCCCGATTTTCGGTACATCAGGGTGAACACGCCCGGATCGCCGCCCGAATGGCCTTCGAGCCGCTGGCGCCAAGGCCCGAAGGCGAGGGGCTCGGTGCTCCAGAACAGGCCCACCGCGTCATCGCGCGCCCCGAGCCCGTCGCGCCCGGTGATCCGCGGGGCGGTGAGCAGCTCGACCACTTGGCGGTCGATCAGTTGTTCGCCTTCGAAGCGCTGTCGCCCATCACGGTGGCGAGCAGTTTCGCCAGGTCGCGGGCGGAGGCGGTGTACTGGCCGTCGGGCAAGGTGGCGAGCCCGTGGGGCGGCAGCGCTTCGAAGGCGTCGGTATCGGCGCGCGTTCTGGCGCCGCTCGGCCTGTCCGGCGGCTGGGGCCATCTCGGCCCGCCCGGCGCGGAGGCGGCCACGCTCTACACCCGCGCCGAATAGGCGGCGAACCCCTCGCCCGTCGCATCGGCGATCGCCCGTGCGGCGAGGCCTGCACCGATGTTGGAGTATGCGTAACGGTGTCCCGGCGGCCAGGCGGCGAAGTTCTCGCCCGCGTCGTAGAGCGCGCCGCCCTCGGTGAGATAGGCGGCGAGGAAGTCCTCCAACGCCATCGGGTGGGTGCTTGACCCGAAATGGTACCCCACCGCCTCGTAACCCGCGTCGCTGTCGAGGACGCCCGCACTATGCGTGGCAAGATGGGTGAAGCTGCGGGCCAGGTCGTCGGGCCAGGCGACATCGAGGCTCAGAAAGCCGGTGAGCGGCGCGTCCGGGTCGAGCGCACCCGCGTGGATCGCCTGAGCGCCAGCCAGCCCGACGATCACTTTCGAGATCGAGCCGATCGGCATGATCGTATCGGGGGTCATGTCCCGCGCCCCGGCGATATCGGCAAATCCGGCCGCCCCCAGCGCGACGATCCGCCCCGGCGCGACCTCGGCCCACATCAAACCCGGCCAGTCGCCTTTCGCGACCCCGGCTTGCGCGAGCTCCGCGATCCGCGCGCGCCGGGCGTCCACGCCCTCGGGCGGGCGCAGCGCCAACGCGGTGAAACCGGCAGCGACAGCCAGCAGCAAGAGCCCGGCAAGGGCGATGCCCAGAAACCGTCTCATCTGTACACCCCCACGTGAAGCCCCTGTGTTGGGAGGCTCGCACGATAGCCCGGGTCCGTCAGGCGGCTTTGCGGGCCGTCTCGAGTGCGAAGGGAAGCGGGAGGAGGACCACGACCCCCGGCGTCCGGTTGGGTGTCGTCGCCGTTCTCCCGGAGGGCGCACCGGTTCCCGAACAAGCTGATCCTGCGGAAAATCAGCCCGGCCCGCTTCAAGCAATATCTCTCCATTTCAATCGTTTGAACGAACCTGCGCAGGGCCCTTTCGGTGCCACCTCGAACGGAGAACCCCAACGGACCCGCCAGGCACGTCACCCCCCCCGCGCGCGCCAACCGCGCG
>JGI24025J20009_10000487_pt1 | contig 30782 bp, 40 predicted proteins | sample Cruoilmetagenom3_FD_20009 | JGI IMG/M metagenome (IMG submission 20009) | reverse complement strand
CAGCCAGGGTTTCGGGAGGGAGATCACCAGGGAGGATTTTCCCAGCGCCATTATCTTCCGCTGTTCCATCTCGCCTTCACAGAATATTCGAGGCGGCTTGAATTTATATTTTTATTGCACATATGGACTATTGTCGCACAAGATATATACAATAAAGATTTATATATATTGATATTAACAATATTGCGCAAACGTATATATTTTTCGATTCGACAGCATAACTAGATGAGGAGGGGATGTGGTCTGAAGTATAAGTGTACGAAGTGCGGGACCGAGTTCGAGGCTGAATGGGATGTCAGGTGCCCCAAATGTGGCGCAAGCGGCTTTGACGTAAAGCCGGTATACAGCTTCACGAAGGCACGAGCTGCCGAGAGGCAGTAGAGTGCAACTTGGAAACGTTCCGAAGCAAGTGATGGTGAGGCACGAGTCTAGAGATGAGGTTCAAGTGCATGAACTGTGGAGCGGGGTTCGAGGCTAAAAGGGTGATCAGATGCCCTAAATGCGGCGAGAGGTTGCGGGTGCAGCCCATCCGCACTCGCTAGACCAAACCACGAGCGAACGGATTGTCGTAGAGGAAGTGTGAAACGGAGCGACCGAAAATCGCTGGATGTTCGTCTCGCTTCTCATTTTTATCGCTCGTTAGAGAAGGTGCGGCTGCAATAGTTACGGGGCACGTTTTCATTTTCTGTGCACTCATTTCACACACCCCAAAATATGGATCGGGACCTGGGGACCTCACCGAGGCAATCGTTTACAGTTTTATTGGTAGTTTACCAAGAAACAGGTATATATGCGCCCGTTCTACCCCCTTTTGAGATAGGCCGTGTACGGGAAAGATGTTCACAGGAGGGTGAAGCCATTCCTCTGGTTCACCCTCTACGACCTCCTCAACCTCGGGGCTGGCGCAAGGCCGGTGAAGGTCTCGACGACGGAGCTCTCCGCCGTGCTCGGGGTCTCCCAGCAGTCCGCCTCCAGGCACCTCCAGCTCCTGGAGCGAATGGGTCTGGTGACGAGGCGCATAGACGCGGACGGCAGCCTGATAGGGATCACGGAGGAGGGGATGAGGACGCTCAACGAGGTCTTCTACGGCCTGAGGAGGCACATGGAGGGCGGTGAGGCGGAGGCGCTCGTATTCGAGGGGACCGTCTTCAGCGGCCTCTACGAGGGAGCCTACTACATCGGCCAGATGGGCTACCGGGACCAGATAAGGGAGAAGCTCGGCTTCAACCCCTACCCCGGGACTCTGAACCTGAGGCTGGAGGAGGCCGACCTGGATGGGAGGCGCCGGCTGGAGCGGCTTCCAGCCATCATCCTCGATGGTTTCAAGGGAAGGGAGAGGGCCTTCGGCGGGGCTCGGTGCTACCCAGTGGTGGTGAACGACGACGTGGAGGGGGCGATCATCGTGGCGGAGAGGACGACCCACGACCTTTCGGTGATGGAGGTCATCTCCCCCATCCACCTACGGAGGCATTTCGGCCTGGAGGACGGCGACACCGTCAGGGTCTCGGTCTCCAGTCCCCGACGATCTTCCCCTTGATCTTCGACGAGCTATTCAGGTCCAACTTGCCGAACCGCCCGATCCTGACGACCCGCAGCCCAAGCCCCTCCTCCTCGACGATCCTCCTGGTCTGGCGCTCGATCTCCTCCTGGTCGTAGCCGACGGCAATGATGTCGGGCCTGATCCTACCGATGACGGCGGCGAGGTCCATCTCCTCGTAGCCGAGGAGGGCCTCGTCCACAACCCTGAGGGCCTCGACCATGGCCCGGCGCTGGTCCTCGGGGATAATCGGCCCCCTTCCCTTGCGCCTCCTCACGGTCTCGTCCCGGGCGACGATGACGACCAGCCTCGCGTCGGGGCCGCCCTGCCTTTTTGCCTCCTCCAGGAACCTGATGTGGCCGTAGTGGAGGAGGTCGAAGGCGCCCGAGGCGAGGACCGTGGTCACCATCATCACCACTCGAACTCGACGAGGCCGAGGAGCCTGAGGGCGTCGAGGATTCCCTCGCTGTAGCAGACGGATGCGAGGGCGGTCGCCCGCCTCCCCGAGGCGTAGTAGGCAGCGTCGTCCAGGTATCTCTCCGCTTTTTCGATTAAATCCTTTACCTCGACCTCCCCCAGCTCCAGGGGCAGCCTCCCCAGCCTAAGCCCGTTCAGGGCCCTCCGGCAGCTCTCGGCGTACCTGCCGATGAGCCTTTCTATCTCCCCGCCGGTCCGCCTCCCCTCCAGGTCCTCGTCCGGGCAGCCGCCGATGACCCTGAGCGCCTCTGCCTCGATGAAGTGGAGGCGACCGGGGACGATGAGGACCTGTGGGGGCTCTCCGAGGTCAGCCTCGACGATCTCCGCCGCCTTCCCCGCCTTGATAACTGGGTTCGCCCCTCCTAGCCGGGCGACGGCGACGATCGGGGTCCCCTCGCCGAATGTCTCGGGCCTATCGGCGTCGATTAGGATCGCAGCAGCCCGATCCGCGGTTAGGTATCGGCCCGCCTCGACATCGAGATCGAGGAGTATGAGGGTGTGGAGACCGTGCTCAAGGTTCTCCGCGATGGCGTCGAGGACGGTGTCGGCGGGGCCTTTCTCCGGTAGGGGTAACGTCACCGTCCTCCCGAACTTGTAGGGGGAGAGCCCCGTCTCGGCGACCGCCGTCAAAATGGAGGAGCCGTGGACGACCTTGATTGGGATGTCCCTCCGCCTGGCGTCGAGGAGGAGGGAGATGTGGGTGGTGGCGGTGAGGCAGTCGCCGCCGACTAGGATGCCGACCCTATGCTGCACCGCCTCGTCGAGGAGGGCGTCGGACCCCTCCTCCATGCGGCTTCGGGGGAGCGGTGTGACAGGTCTGCCGATGAGAGCGCTGAGCCGCTCCGTGTCTGTGTCCAGCTTCGTCGTGTACGTCTCGGCGTAGAGGGCGTCGCAGCCCCGGGCCTCCTCCAAGGCGCGGAGGCTGAGGTCCTTCTCGTCGGAGAGGCCGATGCTGATGAGGGAGAGGCCGTGGGTCAACCCCTCCGCCTCCTCAGGGGGATTCGGGTCACGGCGCCGCATTTCAGGCAGGTGATGGTGATGTGGGGTTCCCGGCGCTGTCTGACGCGGGTCCGGCTGGTGTAGCCGGGGACGAGGAAGGCGTTGCAGCGGCGGCAGACCCTGCGGCGGAGGTCGCGGGGGAGGCTGAGCCGGGCGCGCATCGCGATCTTCCGGGCGAGGTCGACGTACCGCTGGGCCCGGGCCGGGGCGGTGGGGAATGCCTCCTCCGCGAGCCGGAAGAGGATGCGGACGCGCTCCATCGCGATCTCCTCCATCTGCCTGTCGGTCATGTTTTACTCAACCTCTCTCCCACTCGGGTTGAATTAACATTTCCCCAGCGCGGGAAGAGTTTATATGTGTTGGGTGGAGATTTGGTCCCTGAAGCGGGGTGGGGCAGCCAGGTTAGCCCGTGGGGCTCATAACCCCAAGGTCGGAAGTTCAAATCTTCCCCCCGCTACCATTGGTTTTTGTTTAATTGGGATTTTGAGGGGGGGGGATGGGTTTTCATCATCTTTTCCCGGGTTGGTTATTGATGGGCGGTGTTAATCCCGTGCGTGATGCTGGTCGCTCAGATCTTCCTGAGTCGCCATTATTCACCGTCCTTCTTTGGTGCGGTGAACTCCCCTGAAAACCTGTGTCGCTCGCCAGCGTATTTATTATGCTGGATGTGCAGAGGTTGCTCAGGTGGGGATGATGGTTTTCAAGGTGTGTTTTCTCGCCCACGCGCGGGATGGGGACCCTGACAGGCACAGGTGTGTGGTCGAGACACCGACGTATAGGCTCCACGCGGTGGTCGTGAGGAACCAGGGACAGGCGGTCGAGGTGAGCGTGCGACTCGTGAAGGAGAAGGGAGTCCAATCCATCCTGCTCTGCCCGGGCTTCACGCACAGGGATGTCGCGGAGATCGCCAACGCCGTCGGAGGCAAGGCAGGCGTCTTTGTCGCCAGGGGGGACGGTCCGAGCAGCAGGATAACAGCGGCGGCGAGAAGGGGAGGAAGCATCAGTAACCCGTGAACTCAACACAGGTGAGGTTAATGTGTGCTGTCAACCCGTGGGACTCATAGCACCGAGGTCGGTAGCTCAAACCTACCCACCGCTATCATCAATGCGCGCGACACTTCCCAAGAATAATACACGAATAGGAAGCAACACGTACGATTTGAGTCCTCTCACACACCTATTTCGCGCGTGAAAAAAAGGGAAGCGTCGCAAGAGGCGCTGGCCTGTCTAACTGTTGACCCTGATTTTACCCATGGAGGTGTCTGCCCTTATCTTGATCTGTTTCTCCTTGTCCTCGAATCCCCGGGTCCGAGCCTCCACATGGTGCTTGCCCGACTTATGATACTCCAGATCCGGGATGCCGACATCGATCCTGTTCCTGGTCGTCCTCAGATCCAGGTCGTAGCCTGTGCTAGCGTCATCGGGGACGTGAAGCGTGATGCTCCCGTTGCTGGTACGCATCTGATACTCGCCGCTCTCCTCGCATGGCAGATCAAGGCTGATCTTACCGTTGCTCGTCCGCAGGTACGCGTCGTGAGATTTCAGTTCGCCTTCGATTCTACCGTTGCTAGTTTGCATCGACAGACTCCCCGCGTGGACGGCGTTGAGGTGAATTTTGCCGTTGCTAGTCATTCCCTCTATCTTCTCAGCCGTCACGTTGTCCAAGATGACCTTTCCATTTGAGGTCCGCAGATACAGGTCGCTTCCCATGACCTCGGCCAGCTCTATCCTGCCGTTGCTGGTCTTCAGATCAAGCTCAGCTAGGACGCCCCTCGGGAGAGCCACAGCGACCTCCACACAGCAGGTGTTCCTGGGGTGGGGGTATTCAAACCCGAGGCTCAGCCTCTTCTGGCCCCCGACCACTTCCTCGGAGAAGTTCACCTTAAGGGCTTTCAGGTTCTCCTCCCCCTCCTCCTCCGTGTAGCCTCTCGCCCTGATCAGAAGGTCGACCTTGTACTCCGGTTTATCCCATACGGAGACCAGAATGGGTCCGTTCCGGTTCTCAACCTCTAAGCGCAGCCTCTCGGTATCAACCGTGCCGCTGAAGGATTTCTGCTCCTCGACCCTGTAGCGACCTCCGCCCCACGACCCCGCCTGCAGCTCCTGTGTGACGCTCTTCACGATATCCTCAATTGTCCTCACGCCCCTGGCGACAGCCGCTTCGATGTCTCCCTCTCGAAGCAGTTGGCCTTTGGGTGTCGGCACGTCCCCCTCCTCTTCCCTGCTCGTCCTGTGCCCACAGTGCGGGCAGAAGAATGCATCTTCCGGCAGCTCCCTTCCGCATTTAATACAGTACACCAATTTTATCACTGGTTTCACGTTGACGGGTTCAGGTTATAAGTCAAACTCACTTCAGGCAATCACAACTTGTGAGTATGACAATTCACATGAGAATGCCAAAAAAAGAATCAATAGTTGACTGGGGGGTTCATAACCCCGAGGTCGAAAGTTAAAATCACCCCTACCAATTTTGCGGAAATTTCTCCGCTATACCCGGGTCATTCATCCAGTGTGGAAAGGAGGTCCTCAAGCTCTCTGATGTAGGCGGGGTCCATGTCGTGCTCCCTCGCTCCCTTCAGCATCAGCCCTACATATCTGCAGGAGGACCTGAAGGGACCCCTCGGGTCGGTGGTCCTGTAGGTCTCAGCCTTGAGGAGCCTCCCCTCCTCATCCACCACCAGGACCGTCTGCCTGTAGTAGAACCCCTGGGGAACGGCCTCAACCACATCCAGGTGATCCATCTCCTCCTCGGGCACATCGTACACGACCCCCCTGGCCATCCTCCCCGGAGCGGGCTCAACTCCGGTTACGCCGGCATTATACGTCCTCGACATGTAGTTGAACCGGACCTCGAAGTTGGGCAGGACCGCCCTCGTCACGAACCTGGCGCCTGGACAGTGCCTCCTCAGCGTCTCCNAATCCAAGAATGAACCGTACGCGAAGTACAGCATGGCTATCAGAGGTCTCTCAACGAGAGAATAAAAAAATATCGAGGGGGGGGACTATTCCCTTCGCAGCTCTTCCAGCAGCCTCTCCAGGGGGTACCACTCCATCTCCTGGCACGCCGCGGCCTCTTTGTGCACCAGCTTCCCGCAGGCGATATCCAACCCGCTGCGCAGCACCCCGTCCTCCTCCACGGCCCTAATCCATCCCTTGTTCGTGACCTTCCTGACGTAGGGGAGGATGGCGTTCGACAGCGCGTAGGAGGCCGTCCGCGGCACCCCTCCGGGGATGTTCCCGACGCAGTAGTGGACGACGTTATCGACGACGTATATCGGGTCCTCGTGGGTCGTGGCCTTACAGGTCTCGACCGCGCCCTCCTCATCGCAGCCGATGTCGACGATCACAGACCCCGGCTCCATTTGGCTTACCATCTCCCTGGTGATGATGTGCCCCTTCTGGGCCGTCGGCTTGAAGAAGACTCCGTTGATGACCACGTCGGCTTTCCCCACGCACTCGGCGACGTTCCCCCTGTTCGAGTGGAGGGTCGTCACCCTATCGCCGAATGCCTCCTGAAGCCGCCTGAGCCGATCCACGTTCACGTCCAAAAAGGTGACATCGGCGCCGAGGCCGAGCGCCGCCCGGGCTGCCGCCCCCCCGACCGAGCCTCCTCCGATGATGACGACCCTGGCGGGCCTGCAGCCCGCCGTCCTTCCCAGCATGACTCCCTTCCCGCGGAACATCTTCTGGAGGTAGTAGGCGCCCATGACAACGCCCATATGCCCCGCGATTTCGCTCATCGGCGCCAGCAGAGGCTTCGAACCGTCGTCAAGCTGGAAGTTGTCGTAGGAGAAGGCCACAATCCCGCTCCGGAGCAGCGCCTCCGCCCGCCTCCTCTTCGCCCCGATGATCCCCTCGGTCATGTGCAGGTAGGAGAAGAGGACCTTCCCCTCCCTCAGGAGGCCGTACTCCTCCGGCACCACCTCCTTGACCTTCACGAGGATATCCGAGGAGTCGAACATGGCGTCGTGGCCCTCGACGACCTCCGCCCCGACCCGCCCGTATTCTTCGTCGCTGATCCCGCTTCCGGCTCCGGCGCCCCTCTCCACCAGCACCCTGTGCCCGTCCAAGACGAGGGCTCCAGCCGCCTCAGGCGTCAGTGCCACCCTGTCCTCCCCTACCTTCACCTCTTTCAGTATCCCGACGATCATGGTCAATCCTATTTCAAGCTAGGAGTTATCCCTTAAAAGTTACCTTATGAGAGGGCAGGCCTCATCAGGGGAACCAGAGGGCGAGCTCTGCCTCGGCCTCTCCCCCGTTCCCCGAGGCGTGGACGAGGTTCTCGCATGCCCTCCCCTCCCCTTCGCTCCTCTTGAAGGAGTCGATACCGAAGTCGCCGCGTATCGTTCCCCTCTCAGCCGTGGAGGGATCGGTGTAGCCGGTGATCCTGCGGACGGTCTTGATGGCGTCCTCGCCCCCGAGCCTGAGGGCGATGATAGGTCCCCGGGTCATGTACCTGCGGAGCCGTTCGAGGATCACCTTGCCATGGGCCTCGGGATCGTCGATCCCGTTGACCGCCTTCTCCGCCTTCCTGCCGATGGCGAGTGCCATGGAGTCGGGGTACTGCCTCCATATCAGGTCATCCCCGATCTGTCGGTAGTAGCGGGTGTCATGGATCTCAAGGCCAGCGTCCTCATATCGCTGGATGATCCTCCCAACGAGATGTCGTTCGAGCGCGTCGGGCTTCAGAAGTACGAGAGTCTCCTCGTCCATGGTGATCCTCGCTTGCTCCTCGTTTATTCAACCTGGATGTTCATCGTCTCACGTATGCCATCGTCCACTTGAACTTCCTTGGATCCCTCTTCAGCTTGAGGAGGCTCTTGTGGCACTTGCTGGAGCAGAACCTGAGGACCCGGCCATCTCGACGGACGAAGCTGATCCCCGTCCCCGGCGGGATGGGCCTCCCACAGAAGCTGCATTTATAGATCTGGGGCATACGCTACACCCTTACCTGATCTTCCTAGCCTCCCTCTCCGTCTCCCGGAGGAGAAGGGTGTCGTCGATCCTGACGGGTCCCTTCACGTTCCTGGTGATGATCCTGCCCTTGTCCCTGCCCTCCTGTATCCGGACCCTCACCTGTATCACCTCCCCCGTCAGCCCCGTCCTCTGGAGGATCTGTATGACGACGGCTGGGGTGAGGATCTCAGAGCGCTCGGACATCCTACTTTACGATCTCCTTCAGCTTGGAGATGATCTCCTGTATGAGCCTCTCCGCGTCCCCCGGCTCCTCGATCGAGGCCGCTGCCGAGCCTACGCCGAGGCCTACGGCCGCGCCGATCTGGCGCTTGTCGGGGACGTAGAGGTAGGGGGCCTTTCTCTCCTCGCAGAGGAGGGGGAGGTGGGCGACGACCTCCGGGGGCTCGACGTTCTCGGCGATCACAACGAGCTTCGCCCGGCCTCTTTCGATCGACTTCGTCGTCTCGTTCGTCCCCTTCCTTATCTTCCCAGACTCGGACGCGATCTTGAGAGCCTCGTAGGCAGCATCGGCGACCTCCTTCGGGACCTCGAACCTGACGTAGAAGGGTTTCGAAGGATCTACATCCGTTTTAGACATTTCATTTCCTTCCAGCGTGTATATCACTTATCCCAGGGGTCGATTTTTAAACCTTGTGTTTATCGTGAGGCCGCTGAGGAACGCGCCCTGCGGAACCCTAGCCATGGGCATAGTACGCGACGAATGGAGAGGTCGTGTCGACGCGGACGAAGCCGAAGCGCTCGAACTGTATCATATCGCCGACATCGAGTTCCATGCACCTCGGCTCAACTAACCCCACGGCCATCGATGCGTCCGGCATGACGACCCTTGCCTCGACGCCGACCGTCTCAGGCAGCCAGTGGATGAAGGGCGCTTTGAGGGCCCGAGCCTCCCGGTAGTCCATCGAATGGAAGCGGGCCTCGACGCGTCCGGGCCCAGCCTCTTGGATCTCGACGTTGAAGAGACCCATCAGCCGCAGCACCATGCCTGGCGCCATCGATTCGACATCCCGTCGTGAGACAACGAGGGAGGCGCGGCCATCCTCAGGCTTCACGGCGTAACCCCGCGTGCCCCGCTCTGGGTGGTCCGGGTGCAGTGGGAGCCTCGCGATGTGCTCGCCATCGACGCCGGAGACCCGGACGGGGATGGGGTCAGCGACGAAGAAGAAGCGGTTCGCCATCGGCTCTATGATCCGCCTGTTGACGGAGGCGAGGTTCCCCCAGCTGAGGGTGGCGTTGATGGGCTTCGGCCCCACCTCGATCATCATCCTCCGGATCGCCTCGGGCTGTATGCCCCGGCGCCTAAGCGCCCTCAGCGTCCCCAGCCTTGGGTCATCCCAGCCCGTGTAGGTCCCGGCCTCGACGCCGGCCCTGATCTTGGACTTGCTGAGGATGCCCGCCTCCAGCCCCAGCCGCCCGACGTTCAGGATCTCGGGGTAATCCCACCCCAGGTGCCTGAAGATGTACCTCTGCCTCGTCGTGTTGACATCATGCTCCTTCCCCCTGATGATGTGAGAGACAGCCATCTCATGGTCGTCGATGGCGCAGCTGAAGTTGTATAGGGGCCAGACCCGGTATCTATTGCCGGTCCTCGGGTGGGGCGCCGTCGAGATGCGGAGCGCCGGCCAGTCCCGGATCGCGGGGTTCGGGTGGTTGAGGTCGGTCTTGATCCTGACGACGGCCTCCCCCTTCCCGTACGGGCCGTCCAGCATCTTCCCCCACCGTTCGAGGTGGACCTCGGGCGGGAGCCCCCTGCACGGGCAGGGCCTCCTCGTCAGGTAGAACTCCTTGAACTCGGCCTGCGGGCAGGTGCAGACGTAGGCGGCGCCCAGCGCCAGCAGCCTCTCCGCGTACCCGTAGTAGATCGGGAGCCGGTCTGACTGGATGAAGACCTCGTCAGGCTCTGCGCCGAGCCAACTCAGGTCCTCCCTTATCCAGCCGTACATCTCGGGGATGGGGGCCTTCACCTCCGGCGATGTGTCCTCGTACCTGAGGATGAAACTGCCGTCGTACATGCGGGCGTACTCATCACAGAGGATGACGGGCCGCGCGCTCCCCAGGTGGAGGGGGCCGTCTGGGTTCGGGGCGAACCTCGTGCGGACCTCCTTGAACCGCTCCACGTTCGGCAGGGGCGGGAGAACCCTCTCCTCCTCGACCGCCTTCGGCACCAGCAGCTCCGGCCAGCGCTCCCGGAGCATCGACCGCTGCCTCTCCAGTGGCCATGAGTTCGCCTCATCCACGACCTCGGCCACTAGGATCACCAGCTCCTTCGCCCTCGCCCTCAGCTCGGGGAACTCCGCAAGGAGCTTGCTCAGCACGGGCCCGATCTGGGCCTTTCCCCCGTGTTGGGATGCGTTAAGGACCGCGTACTTCAGCGCAGCCGCTTTGAACTCATCCGAACTCATGACCTCAACCTCATCCACCGGAGCCCGACGAATTCGGCGCTCGTCAGATTAAGGCCGGGGACCGCTATTATGCTTTTCCAAATGTCCCAGTTGGGGCTTGGATGTTTGTCGAGACGGTCAGTAGATCCTCTCCATGAAGTAGTCGACGAGCTCAAGGAGGTCCCGCTTCGCCTCCGAGTCGGGAAAGGGCTCCAGCAGCCCCTTCGCCCTCTCCGCGTACCTCCTCGCGCTCTCAAGTGCGTAGTCGAGCGACCCTAGGCTTTTGAGCAGGCCGTTGGCGACCTCGACATCTCCGGGTGAGGCATCCTCCGCCCCGAGGACGCGCTCGATCTTCTCCCTCTCCTCGGCTGAGGCGTGACCGAGGGCGTGGATGATGATCAGCGTCTTCTTCCCCTCCCTCAGGTCGCTCCCGACGGGCTTCCCGAGGGTCTCCTCGTCCGCCGTGGCCCCGAGGTAGTCATCGACGAGCTGGAAGGCGATGCCGGCGTTCCACGCGAACCCGCCGAGCCTCTCAACCTCCTCAGGCCCGCCGCCTCCGACGATGGCCCCGACCTCGGAGCATGCGTTGAAGAGGGCGGCGGTCTTTCCCCCGATCATGGCGTAGTAGTCCTCCTCGGAGACATCGCTGAGGCTGGGGAACGAGGTGTCGAGGACCTGCCCCTCGCATATGGAGATCGCGGCCTCGGTGACGCGTTCGATGCAGTCCCTGACGCTGTCGCACGACAATGCGCCCGCGGCCCCTGTCATCACCTCGTATACCTTCGCGAAGAGGAGGTCGCCGCCGGCGATGGCGATGGGTATGCCCCACCGGGCGTGGACCGTCGGCACCCCACGCCTCAGCTCGTCGTTGTCCATGATGTCGTCGTGTATGAGGGTGAAGTTGTGGAGGATCTCCAGGGCGGCCGCGAAGGGGACTGCGACATCCGCGTCGCCGCCGACCACCTCGCACGACCTCAACACGAGATAGGGCCTGAGGCGCTTCCCCCCGGCCTCTATGAGGTGCCTCGCGGCTTCGTAGAGGACCTCGGGCCTCCTCGGTTTGAGTTGTTCCTCGATGAATCCGTCGATCTTGGCAGCGCTCTGCTTCAGCTTCATCCTGATCGGATCGCCGAGGGACATCGCTTCAACTCCAAACGGGAGCATAGACGGCTGGAGGATAGATAAAATTTGCCATATTCCGATGGTCACCCCGCTAGGCGCCTCGGAGGGCGTACTCCCCTGGGTCGAACCCCCTGAGCCGGAGCCACTCAGCCGTCCTTCCGAGGATGATGACTGGCACCCGCCTCAGCTCCCCGATATCCCTCGCCCCGACGAGGAACATCACCGTCCTGAACTCAAGGAGGATGTGGTGGATGTGCTCCCTCAGCGCCTCCGGCCCCTCCACTGCCTTCTCCAGGAAGGGCTTGGCCATGCCCGCGGCGTCGGCGCCCAGTGCGATGGCCTTCGCCATCTCCACGCCGGTGCGGATACCTCCCGAGGCGATTATCTTCAGCCCGGTGGATCGGCTCGTCTCCACAACGCTGACGGCGGTGGGGATGCCCCAGTTCCAGAGCGCCTCGCCCAGGGCCTCCTGATCGCGATCGCCGACCTCCCTCGCGATGTGATGCTCCACCGCCGCCCAGCTCGTGCCTCCGACGCCGCTCACGTCCAGCCCCCTGACGCCCGCCTCCTCGATCTTGACGGCCTCCTCGTAGGCGACGCCGCAGCCCGTCTCCTTCATCACCACGGGCATATCGACGCCATCCACGACCTCGCGCACCTTGCTCAGGATGCCTCGGTAACGGGTCTCGCCCTCCACCTGGACAGCCTCATGTAGCGGGTTCATGTGGATGGCCAGGGCATCGGCATCGATCATCTCCGCGCAGCGCCGGGCCTCAGGTGCGCCCCAGCCGAGGGAGAGCTGGGGGCATCCGAGGTTCCCGATGACGAGGGCCGACGGCGCCCGTTCCCGGACGACGCTGAAGGTGTGCTCGGTCGAAGGGTCCTCAAGGGCGATCCGCTGGCTGCCGACGCCGATGCCGATCCCGAACTCCTCAGCTGCCGACGCGAGGGTCGCGTTGATCTTCTCCCCCTCCTCTGTGCCGCCGGTGATGGCCGAGATGATGAGGGGGGCCGAGAGGCGTCTGCCGAAGAGCTCTACGCCTGTGGAGACATCCTCCAGGTCGATCTCGGGGAGGGCACGGTGTATCAGCCTGACATCCTCGAAGCCGGTGCCGATGTCTGCCTGGACGTTCTCCTCAAGGGAGAGCCGGATGTGCCGCCGCTTCCGCCTCTCGATTCCGCCCAACGGTTTCACCTGACGAGCGTGGTGCCCGTTACAGGTTCTCCCCTGAGGGCTTTAAGGATGACGCCCGGCCTTGACGCGTTGACAATCAGCACCTCGATCCCGGCCTCGACGGCGGCGGACGCCTCCGAGACCTTCCCGAGCATCCCGCCGGTGACGTCGGTCGTCAACGCCCCCCCGATCTCCACCAGCTCCCCCAGCTTCCCAAGGGAGAGGCGGTCGATGAGCTTCGCACCGGGGTCGAGCTTTGGGTTCGATGTGTAGACCCCGTCGATGTCTACGCCGAACACGAGACGGGGGGCCTCCAGCTCCACCGCCAAGCGGACGGCGAGCTGATCCCCAGAGAGGATACAGCAACCCCTCGCGCGATCGAGGACGGCGTCGCCGTAGAGGACGGGGACCAGGCCCCTCTCGACGAGGCGGCGGACGACATCAAAATCGGCGGAGGCGATGCGCCCACCCTCGGCGAGGATGAAGGAGGAGGGAGTCACAGAAACGGCTGGGACCGACGCCTCCAGAAGGGCTCCGACGATGAGGGCGTTGAGCCCAACCATCGCCCGATGAGTCCTGGCGAAGCCAAGGACCTGACGGTCGGAGGTGAGCCCCTCGGTGAGGTCGTAGCGCCTCGCGATGGGGTGGCCGAAGGAGCCGCCCCCGTGGACGGCAACGAGCCCCTTGGACCCGGTGGCGGCCACCTCCTCGGCGAGCCGCGTTATGTTTTCGAGATCAGCCTTCATCAGCTCGTCCTTGACGGTGATGACGGAGCCCCCCAGCTTCAGGACCATCACGTCAGCCCACGCTCCTCGTCTTCACGCCCTCGTAGGAGACGTTTACCCTGAGGGGCGTTCCCCGCGCCCGCCTTATCGCGCTCTCCACCTGCTTGAGGCGGGGCGTCTCAGCCAGGGCGATGATGCAACCGCCACCGCCGGCGCCGGTCAGCTTCGCGCCGAGGGCACCCGCCCTCCGGGATGCGTGGACCATCAGGTCCAGCTCCGGGCTTGAGACCCCGAGGGCGGCGAGGAGGCCGTGGTTGATGTTCATCAGGTCCCCCAGAAGCGGCAGGTCGGACCCCAGTAGGGCGGCCAGCCCTTCCTGGGAGAGGCGGCCCATGGCGTCGATGATGCCGTCGACGGTCACGGGGTTCCTTTCCCGGAGGGCACGGACATTCCCGACCATCATCTTGGTAGACCGCTTACGCCGGCTGTTGCCGATGACGAAAGGGGGGATGCGTTCCACCTCGAACCTCTCGAAGCCGACGCCCCTCTCGTACCTGAGGATGCCCCCGTAGGTGGAGATGTTGTTGTCGGCGCCGCTCGGCGTCCCGTGGATCACCTTCTCCCCCTCGTAGGCAAGGGCGCAGATCTCATCCTTCGAGAGGTTCCCGCCGAGGAGGGCACCGATGGCGGCCACGGTCGCGACTGAGATGGCGGCGGAGGAGCCGAGGCCCACGGCAATGGGGATCCTGGATCGGACTTTGAGGTTCAGGCCCGACTCCACCCCGAGCCTCTCCATCGTCCTTCGGGCCGCGACGTTGAGGGCGGCGAGCCTTTTTCCTCTCCACGCCTCCCCCTGCTCGGGGTGGTAGGCATCCCCCACGAAGTACCCGGAGAAGCCCAGGTTCAGGGCGTCGATGTATATCCTGTCGTCGCTCCTCTCCTCGGCGACCACCCGCGCCCTCCTGTCTATGGCGAGGACGATGGCGGGACCCCGATATACGACGCTGTGCTCCCCGAAGAGGATCACCTTCCCCGGGGCGGAGCCTTCCACTGCCATGCCCGGACCTATCCTGTGATCTTGACGGCCGCGTACCCCACCACAGCGGAGTAGTCGCCCGTCACATCACCGCTCGTGTGGTAGGCTAGCAGCTCGGCCCGCGGTGTTCCGAGCATCTTCGAGGCGACGATAGCTGCGGAGACAGGGCCGTAGCCGCACATGGTGACGCGATGGGCGCGCACCCTCTCCTGGAGGGCCGCCTCGTCGAGGGAGAGACGCTCTCCAGCACCAACCGATCCTTCCTGTTGGCTGAGGCCCTGGGCTCCTGATGGGTGAGGTCCGTGGAGGCGACGATGAGGGCATTCCTCCCCCTGAGGGCCTCGGCGAGGGCTCGTCCCACCTCCCTGCTCGACTCCAGGTCCTGGAATCCCATGCAGATGGGGACGAACCTCAGGTCGGGGCCGTAGATGTACTGCAGGAAGGGGAGCTGGACCTCTATGGAGTGCTCCCTGAGGTGGGCAAGCTCGTCGATGTCGATGATGTCGGAGGCCTTGAAGATGACGCCTGCCAGCTCCTCGTCGATCTCGACCTCTCCCAGGGGGGTCTCCCAGGCGCCGCTCTCCATCATCGCGATGGGGCTGCCCAGTCCCGTGTGATTCGGTCCGATGGCGACGACCGAATCGGGCCTCGCCTCCGAGGCGAGGTGGTAGTAGCTGTGGGCCGCCACCGGCCCAGAGTACATGTAGCCCGCGTGTGGACAGACGACGGCGACAATGTGCCTCTCCGAGGACGGCGGGCCCGGCAGCCTTCCCGGTCCGAGCCCATGGGTGAAGCAGCCCTCGATGGTCTCCCTCAGGCGGTCTGGGTCGGCGGGGTAGAAGGCTCCTGCCACACAGGGCCGCCTGATCCTCATGTCGGTCCCCTTACATGGGTGTCTCGAAATCGTCTATGGATACGGTGAGATCGCCGTCGGGCGGGAGCTCGTTCCTCTCCCGTTTGACCTCCCTGCAGAGGAGCCAGTAGACGATGGCGAGGGACCTCCGCCCCTTGTTGTTCACGGGTATGATGAGGTCGACGTTCGAAAGGCTGTTGTCAGTGCTGCAGAGGGCGACTATCGGGACGCCTATCTGGGCCGCCTCCCTCACGATCTGTTCGTTGGCGAGGGGGTCGGTGACCATCACGGCAACGGGCTCGAAGTAGCCGGAGAAGACGGGATTCGTGAAGGTCCCCGAGGTGAACCGCCCGATCATTGGCACCGACCCGGTGAGCTCGCAGAACCTCTGGATCGGCATACTGCCGTAGTGCTTGGAGGAGGCGACGACGAACCTCGAAAGGTCGAGGCGAGAGATGAACTTCGCCGCTACCTTGATCCTCTCGTTCAGCTTCTCCATGTCCAGGACGAAGAGGCCGTCGGACCTCACCTTGTATATGTAGGGCGCCATATCCCTCGTCTTGACCCGGGTCCCGATGTGGACCCCGGCTGAGAGGAGTACCTCCTGCGGCAGGAGCAGGTTCTCAGAGCCTTCATCATCCAACTCTACTTCACACCCTGACCTCTATGTTCTCCTTCTCCTCGTAGAACCTGAGTATCTCATCTATGACCTCCACATGCGACAGGAGCATCCTCCTGCAGCAGTACCTGGTCACGCCGAGGTCGTCGAGCACGTCCTTAGGCTGCTCGCCCCTGGCGACCCGACGGGCGAATGGCTCCCACTTGTCGCCGATGACCTTGCCGCATGAGAAGCACCTAACCGGGATCATCATACCTGTTTTTCAGCCTCACCGCGCGCAACTGAATCAAGCAGAGAGACGACTTATATCTTTTAAACTTACTGCAAAAACTCCAGCGCCTAAATGGTTTGGAGTTCGATCTAGCTGGGCTTCAACCCCTTAATTGGTCCCCGAGACCCTCATCACATGGATCGAGGCGGCGTGGCCGTCGATATTGGTGACATAGGCGAGGGCTGCCCGCATCAGCCTCAGGTGGAGGTGGCTGCACCGCAGGATGCCCGTCTGCCCCTCCTCTTCGAACCCGATGAGCACGGGATTGATCCGGGATAGCCCGTGGACGCCGTATAGGCTGAGCACCTCCCGCTGGACTGCGTCGGCGACATCCTGCGCCTGGTACCTCCACTCGGATGCGACCCGGAACTTCAGGTATCGGCGCCTCACCCGTCTAACCGGCACCCTCTTCCACCACCCTAACCCCGGGCGCGATGAAACCGGGGGAGAGCTTCCCCCTGTTCACCTCCACTATCCCCCAAGGGATCGATGAGACCATCTCAAGCCCCTCTTCCTCGCCAACGCCCACGAGATCGAGGAGCGCGGCCAGGCCTCGGGGCTCCCTCATGAGGAGGCGCGAATCGGCTCCGCTGGAGGTCGCGACGGGAACGCCGTGGTCCCTCGCGTTCTCGATCTCCCGCCGGATGATGGAGAGTAACTTGGCGCCCGCCGCTGGCCCCAGTCCGAGCAGGTCCGAGACGTTGATCTCGTAGGCACAGCTCGCACCCGAGGCGAGAGATGCCTCCTGGCGGTCGAACCAGGCCCTATTCCTGGTCGAGGGGGAGGGCGAGAAGTTGAGGAGGTCCACCCTGTGGTCCCTCGCGGCCTGGCGCGCGACCGCCTTGGAGCGGCAGCACACGGCGACGATCTCGAAGCGCCTCCGCACCCGCCTCAGGGAGGCCCTGAGCTCTCTTGCGCCTCGCGGCCTTAGGTCGACGCGGCTTATCACGTCCAGGCCCAGTTCCTCTCCCAATCCCTTCAGCCGCCCGAGCTGCCCCCCGTCAGAGGCTACCGCGACTCCCCCCCATCCCAGGTCGGCGGCGAACCTCAGCATCAGCTCAAGCTCGTCCGAGCTGCCTGCGGGCTGCCTGAGGTGGAGGTCGATGAATCTACGCATCTCCCATCAGCTCACCTGATCCAGATCTCTCGCTTCGTCGAGGACAGCGGCGAGGGAGGCGGAGACGGCGGTCACCGGATCGGCTCCGTGAGGCACCCGGAACCTGAACTTGACGCGGATGGGATCGGCCTCGTGGAGCACTGCCCTACCGAGATAGGCGCTCTGCTTGTCCAAGCGCAGGTAGAGGTTTCCCGCCCCATCCACCCGATCCCCTGCCTCGTCGATCAGTCGCTGGCGGTCCAGCGCTGACAGGGATCGAACCACGTGGCGGAACATCTTCGCTGCCGCCTTCCTCCTGATCCTCATCGTCATCATGAGTATGGGGTCGTTGTATTGGCCGCTCAGCCTCTGGACCCTGAAGCCGGTCCTATCGACGGCTCCCGGGAGCGCCTTCAGGACGGCCCTCTCCACCTTGTCCTCATCTTCCGTCGCGTGGACGAAGGTTGAGACCTCCGCGCCCACGATCACAGCCGCGTCCGCCGGTCGCGCGTTCACCCTCGCAACCCCCACAAGGATTAGTCCCTTCAGGACAATAAACCTTAACTATCGTGGAGAGGGTTCTGTTCCCTAGCGCGGCCGTAGCTCAGCCTGGACAGAGCGTGGGTCTTCGGATAGATTCTAGAAGAGAACCCATGGTCGCGGGTTCAAATCCTGCCGGCCGCGCCAATCTGCCCTCGACCCAGCCCTGCCGCGGCCGTCATCGGCCTGAGAAACGTTTTTCCCTTGCCCATCTGTATGAGAGCAGATGTGAGATGGGGGGGCACTTGATTGCGTCCACGGGGGGGAAGGGCGGAACGGGGAAGTCGACCTTCGCGGTCCTGCTCACCTTCAAGCTATCAGAACGGGGGAAGAAGGTCGTGCTCTGCGACTGCGACGTGGAATGCCCCAACGACTATCTGCTGTTGAACGAGGAGCTCCATGACCCGAAGCCGATCTATCGGGAGCTCCCGGAGCTCGATGAGGCGAAGTGCGTGAGATGCGGCTTGTGCTCCAAGGTCTGCAGGGAGAACGCGATCTTCTGGGTTAAGGAAAAATTCCCGATATTCTTCCCGACCTCTGCAGCGGCTGCGGGGCATGTTGGATCGCCTGTCCCCAGAAAGCGATAAAGCCCAAGGAGGAGAGGGCGGGCAAATCATTCGTTAACAGGGTGAACGAGAACATTTGGCTCGTCACGGGAGAGTCTAAACCCGGAATCTCGGAGACCGGACCCATAGTCAAGGAAGCTAGGGACCGGGCGATGAGGCTCGCCGAGGAGGTGAGCGCCGACTACGTCATAGCAGACACCTCGCCTGGAACGCACTGCAACGTGATCCAAGCGCTTTTGGGATGCGAGAGGGCCTATGTCGTGACGGAGCCGACCCCCCTCGGCGAGCACGACTCCGGTCTGATCCTAGAGCTCCTCCGAATTATGCAGATTCCCTCGGAGATCGTCCTGAACAAGGCGGATGTGGGCGATAGGGAAAGAATCGAGGAGATCGCGAGGAGGTTCGGGGTCTCGATCACCGTGGAGATACCGTACTCGGATGAGCTCGTCATGGCATACTCCCAAGGAAGGCTCAAGGATATGGTGGATCTGATATGAAGATAGTCGTTGCCTCTGGGAAGGGCGGGACCGGTAAGAGCATGCTGGCCAGCTCCATGGCCCTGCTCTTCTCGAAAAACGAGTGGTCGCCTGTGACTGCGATGTGGACGCCCCCAACCTCGGCCTCTGGCTGGGAGTAACCGAATACGAACGTAGGGAGAGGATCTCGACATCCGAGAGGGCACATATCGACCCAGATAAGTGCGTTGAATGCGGCAGGTGCTTCGAGGCGTGCAGATTTGGAGCCGTCGAGAAAGGTGAGGGCTTCACCATCAACCCGCTGCTCTGCGAGGGATGCGGGGTCTGCAAGCTTGTATGCCCAGCAGATGCCATCGAGCTCAATGAAGTCATGAACGGGGAGATAAGGACAAACGAGGCGGAACTGGGGTTCCCCCTCGTCTCCGGTCAGCTCTACCCTGGTGAAACTGGATCCGGTAAGATAGTCCAGGAGCTGAGGAGGAGGGCTGAGGGGTTCGACCATGACGTCATGATCCTCGACTCCGCGGCCGGGATAGGGTGCTCCGTTATCGCCTCGATCACGGGCTGCGACTTCGCCCTCCTCGTGACCGAGCCAACGCCATCAGGGTTCTCGGACCTGGGGAGGGTACTGGAGATCGTGAACCACTTCAAGATACCATTCGGGATCGTATTGAACAAGTGGGACATCAATCCAGCAATGTCGGAAAAGATCGAAGCTTGGAGCGGGGAACGCCTGCTGGGCAAGATACCATACGACAGGGGGGTCGTCGATGCGATCGTCAACCTCAAGCCGGTGATATACTCTGGTTCGATGGTCACCGGCGAGATATTCAGGATATTCGAAAGGCTGAAGGCCATTTCAGCGCGCTGAGACAGGGTTTTAAATCCGCAGAGGGTAATTAAGCTCGTCTCAGGGTGAGAAATGTGAAAGGTGACCGTTTCCTCCATTGAGGAGAGCGAATTCTACCCCACCCCAGAGTTCAGAAACCTTCTGACCGTCGCAAAGAGGCTGAGGCTAGAGGTCACGAGGCTGGGCGCCGGGGTTGAGAACACCATATCCTACAACAGGCTCCTGAAGGACCTGGATGCGCTGGAGGAGTCCCTCGACATCCACTTTAGGGAGCTCCATGCTCTGGAGAGCGCCCTCACGGCAGTGGCATCGAACGGATTGACGAAGAAGCAGCGGACGCTGCTCAGGTGGCTGGTAGAGGACTACCGGGGAGAGGAGGTCTACACCGCCCTCATCGAGCGGATGTCAGAGGAGCTGGGCATACCCAGCTCGACGGTGAGGTGGAACCTGCGCGGGCTCAGGGAGACGGGCCTCATCATGGCGGGTGACAGGGAGAACAAGGGCATACCCGTGAGGCTCACGGCGAGGGGGATGTTCATGGCGGAGTGTATCTCATTGGACGCTGTCTGACATCGGAAACACATTTAAAGATTGCAGGTATCGAATGAAGCGAGACACGATGACGGTGAAAGCCTACATTATGATGAACGTGAACACCGGATCGGAGGACGAGGTCTGCAAGGAGCTCGTCAAGTTCGAGGAGGTGGAGGAGGTATCGACCATCTACGGCGAGTACGACGCCGTGGTGAAGGTCCACACGAGCGACATGGACCACCTCGACCGCTTCATCATGGAGAAGCTCAGGGGGATGAACCACATCTTCCTCACGGCGACCATGCTCATCGCCAGGGAGTACAAGTAGCCTCAACCAGTCGGCCGCGTCCGCTGGGCGCAAGGTTTATCTGAGAAATCGCTTCCTAGAAGCTCGACTCCGAGAGGAGGGCCCTGGTAGTATAGTCCGGTTTAGTATGCTCGGCTGTCACCCGAGCGATCCCGGGTTCAAATCCCGGCCAGGGCGCCATCAGACCATCGAAAAACCCTTTAGCATGGTTTAAATACTGAGGATGAGGTTACATCTCGAAAACGCGTCGATGAGAGCGGAGGATGATAGGAGTTGTTCATGCCAAGGGCCTACGACAGAGCCATCACGATCTTCTCGCCCGAGGGGCGTCTCTACCAGGTTGAGTACGCCCTGGAGCTGGTGAAGAGGGGCGCCCCCATCGTCGGCGTCTCCTCTCAAGAGGGCGCCGTCCTCGCGGCCAACGAGACCCCCGAGAACCGCCTGGAGGACCCCGAGTACTTCAGGAAGATATTCCAGCTCGACAGCCACGTCGGAGCCGCGATAGCGGGCCTGAGCAGTGACGCACGGGTCCTCATCAGTCAGGCACGGGTCTTCTGCCAGAGCAACAGGCTCCTCTACGACGAGGCCGTGGACGTGGAGGCCCTAACCCGGAGGATCGGCGACCTCGCCCAGGTCTACACGCAGCACGCTGGGGTCCGCCCCTTCGGCGTCAGCATGATCATCGCCGGCGTGGATCGGACCGGCCCCAAGGTGCTCACCACCGACCCAAGCGGCAGCTACCGCGGGTACCGCGCCACGGCCGTTGGGCGGAAGAGCGAGGAGGCGAACAAGCTGCTGGAGGAGCGGTATATGGACGATATCTCCCTTGAGGGTGCCATAGGCCTAGCGGTGGAGGCGGTGAGGGCCGCGTCGGAGGGCGAGGTCACGTCAAAGGTCGTGAAGGTGGCCCTCATCCCCGCGGACACCCGGACCTTCAGAAGGCTCACAGACGAGGAAGTAGGGAAATATCTGCGGTAGAAGGCCCCCGGTGATGAGTGACAAATACACGCTTGTCAGGTACGCTCACTCGGGGGACAAGTTCGAGATCATGGTAAAGCCAGAGAAGGGACTGGCCTACAAGAGGGGGGAACTCAGCGATGTGTCAGAGGCCCTGGCCATCGATACGATCTTCACCGACGCCCGTAAGGGGGAGAGGGCGTCGAGGGAGAAGCTGGAGGGGGCCTTCGGCACGAGCGATCCGCTGAAGGTGGCGGAGATCATGTTCGAGATGGGGACCCTCCAGCTGACCGCGCAGCAGCGGAAGGCGATGACGGAGCAGAAGAGGAGGCAGGTCATAAGCATCGTCTCGCGCACATACGTGGACCCGAGGACGAAGCTCCCCCACCCCCAGACGAGGATCGAGAACGCGCTGAGGGAGGCCAGCGTATCCATCGACCCCTTCAGGGACGCGGAGGAGCAGGTGAAGGAGATCGTCAAGGCCCTAAGGCCCATCCTCCCCCTGAGCATGGAGAGCGTGGAGCTCGCGCTGAAGATCCCGCCGGAGCACGCCTCCAAGGCGTACGGGATCGTGAGGGGGATCGGCGAGATCAAGAGGGACGAGTGGCAGTCGGACGGCTCGTGGGTAGCGGTGGTCGTCGTCCCGGCCGCGATGCAGGTCGAGCTGCTCGACCGGCTGGGGAAGGCGACCCAGGGGAACCTACAGACCAAGATATTGAGTTAGATGGAAGGGAAGAGAATTGTCAGCATGTTTCGAGAGCAGGGACCTCGTCATCCCCGGCGATGTCCTGTACGAGGGGAGGATCAGGACCGGCGACAACACGTGCCGCGCCGAGGGGAAGGTCTGCGCCACACGGATCGGCCTGGTGAATTATGGCCATGGTTCCGTATCGGTCATCGCCCTGGAGGCGGGCTATAACCCACTGGTCGGCGACCTCGTCGTGGGGGAGGTCATCGACATCGATCTCGGACATTGGATCGTGGATATCGACGCCTCTGCCGAGGCGGTCCTCAACGTCCCGGACGCCATCGACGCGCCATTCAGGCCCGACATCGTGATGCCCGACATCCTGGACGTGGGGGACACGATCGTCGCGAAGATCGTCGACCTGGACAGGAGGAGGACACCGATACTGTCGATCCTCGGGAGGGGGCTGGGGAAGATGGAGGAGGGGCTCATCATCAGGATCACGCCCTCGAAGATACCAAGGCTAATAGGGAAGAAGGGATCGATGGTGAACATGATCCTGAAGGAGACGGGCTGTATGGCCGTCATCGGGCAGAACGGGAGGGTCCTCGTCCAGGGGAGGACCCGGGAACAGGAGGAGATGGTAGTCAACGTTGTTGGCAAGATCGAGAGGGAGGCCCACACGACGGGGCTGACCAACCGAATCCAGGAGTATATCAAGCAGATGAAGGAGGGAGGTAATTGAGTCCAAGAAAGAAAAAGGTTGAATGGAAGAGAGCGGATGGTAGGGAGCTGAACGAGCTCCGGCCGATCAAGATCGAGAGCGGCATCCTGCCGAACGCCGACGGCTCGGCATATATAGAGATGGGCAGGAACAAGATCATCGCGGGCGTCTTCGGTCCGAGGGAGATGCACCCAAAGCACCTCGCTAAGCCCCACATGGCCGTGCTGAGGTGCCGATACCATATGGCGCCTTTCTCCGTTGACCCCCGAAGGTCACCGGCGCCGTCGAGGCGGGACAACGAGATCAGCAGGGTGATGCGATACGCGCTTGAGCCAGCGATCTTCCTCGAACGCTATCCACGGTCCTCGATTGAGGTCTACGCGGAGGTGCTCCAGGCGGATGGGGGGACCCGCTGTGCGTCAATCAACGCGGCCACCGTCGCCCTCGTCGACGCGGGCATCCCCATGAGGGACCTCGTCGTCGCCTGTGCCGCAGGCAAGATGGATGGCAGAATCATCCTCGACCTCGGGGACTACGAGGACAAGAAGGGCGAGGCGGATGTGCCCGTGGCTTACATGCCCAAGCTGGGGAAGGTGACGCTGCTCCAGATGGACGGCGTCCTCTCCGCGGAGGAGCTGGAGCAGTGCATCGACATCTCCATCGAGGGGTGCAAGCAGATCTACGAGATGCAGCGGGAGGCGCTGAAGAAGAAATACGGTATCGAGGAGGAGGAGACCTGATATGAGCAGATACGGCATTGTCTCAAGGCTCAAGCGGAGGAAGGTCCAGGAGGCCATCGCGTCCGGGAAGCGGATGGATGGGCGGGGGCTCGAGGAACACCGCGAGATCGTCATCAGGACGAACGTCATCGAGAAGGCCGAGGGATCGGCTGAGGTCTACCTGGGGGAGACGAGGGTGCTGGCCGGCATCAAGATCCGCGTCGGAGCGCCCTTCGAGGATACACCAGATAAGGGGGTCCTCGTCTGCAACGCCGAGTTCACCCCCATCGCCTCGCCCACCTTCGAGCCAGGGCCCCCCCGTGAGGAGTCCATAGAGCTGGCGAGGGTCGTAGACAGGGGGCTGAGGTCCTCCGAGTTCGTCGACTTCTCAAAGCTGTGCATCATACCCGGGGAGAAGGTCTACGTCGTCCACGTCGACCTCTACGTCCTCAACCACGCCGGCAACCTCATCGACACCTCCGCCATCGCCGCCATCGCGGCGCTGAAGAGCACGATGAAGCCGGTGTACAAGGTCGAGGACGGGGTGGCCGTTCCCACCGGGAAGAGGAGGGCCCTCAAGATGCGGAAGCTGCCGGTGGCGGTGACCATGTCGAAGATCGGCGATAGCCTCTTCATCGACCCGTCGGCAGATGAGGAGGAGGTCATGGATGCGAGGCTGACGGTGACCGTCGATGATGATGGGAAGATCTGCGCCCTCCAGAAGAGCGGCTCGGCGGGGCTGACCCCCGAGGAGATCAAGAGGGCGGTAGGCATCGCGGTGGAGAGGGCGCCGGAGATCAGGGGCAAGATAACGGGGAGCGAGTGATGGCGGGGAAGAAGAAGGGATACGGCCTCCGGCTGAGGACCAGGGGCGGCGCCTCCGTGAGGAAGAGGTGGACCCGGGTCACAAGCATCGTGAGAAGCCCCCACAGATGTCCCAGCTGCTCAAGCCGGTCCGTCAGGAGGGTGAGCGTCGGCGTCTGGAGCTGCGCCAAGTGCGGATACCGCTTCACAGGGGGCGCATACCAGCCGGAGACGAGGCTGGGCCAAACCTCCATGCGGCTCCGTTGATCAATCCTTTCTAACTCCTTTTTCCCGACCACGCACCCGGGCTGATGCTTGTTGAGGCCAGTGATCAGGACCGAGCGGGTCGACGCGGAGATCAGGGTCAACGCATCCGAGGCGCTGGCGAGCATCCTCCTTGAGGCCCTACAACCTGAAGCCGATCGACCCCCCTCGCCTCGGTCCCGTGTCTCGTTGGAGGTCGAGGAGGGACGGCTCACCATGCGGTTCAGCGCCTCCGATACAGCGGCGCTGAGGGCCGCCCTGAACAGCTACCTCCGGTGGGCGGGTGCCGTCCTAGACCTCGTTGAGAGGGTACGATGAGCGCGTCCTCTCGCCAATAACTATAAACATAGGGTGTGGCGTGTTTAAGGGGGAGTGCCATGTCGAACGTTCAGCTTCCACCTCAGATCCAGGAGAGGCTCGCGCGCCTCCAGCAGCTTCAGAACACGCTCCAGTCGCTGCTCCTGCAGAAGCAGAGGCTCGACATCGAGATGAGCGAGACCGATCGGGCCCTCAAGACGTTGGAGGGCGTTTCACCCGAGACGAAGGTCTACAGGTCGGTGGGCGCGGTCCTCGTCGAGAAGAAGAGGGACGAGGTCGTCAAGGAGCTTAGCGAGCGCAAGGAGTTCCTGGAGATGAGGTCGAAGGTCCTCACGAAGCAGGAGGGTAAAACACGGGGGAGGCTGACGAGCCTTCAGCAGACGCTTCAGAGGGAGCTGAACCTGCAGGCGGGTCCATCAGGAATCTGAGCGCTGTTTCCCTCTAAGGGCGTCCAAGAACCCGCGGGACTTTCCCTTCATCCGCCTCTCAGCCATTCGTCGTATCATCTCATCCCTCTGCTTCAGCGGCGTCACGTCCACGCCTAGCTTGAACCTCCTGTTGAGGACCTCGATGACGGCGGCGACGCTACCGTAGTCGATTGTGGAGACGATGTCCGTGGGCACGAGGAGGGATATCCACGAGAGGTTCCGCCTCATGCACTCCTCGAGCATACACGCGTTCATCCCGGAGATGGAGCCCTCTCGGGTGGGGTGAACTCCGAACTTTGAGAGGTCCTCTCCGCCGGTGCTAAAGCCGAGGACCGGCCTCTCCTTGGAGGGGACCCTGAAGGGCATGCCCTCGATGGAGATGAACGTCTCCGCGCCCTTCACCGATAGCCACTCCATCAGCTTGAGGCTGACGGGCCACGCGTTCTCGGCGGATATCAGCATGTCGCACGTCACGAAGAGAAGATCGCCCTCCTCGCCGCTGTAGATGCGGAAGGCGTGGCGGGGATGGCCGTCGATGAGGATCATCATGGGGGGGATGAGCTGCGACCTGACGTAGGCTCGCTGCCTGAACCCCTTGCTGTTCACGAGGTACATCATCGCCGTGTTGCCAATGAAACCCGGACCCGCGAACCCGTTGACCACGGTCAGCTTCCCCCTCTTTACGGGGACTGTCTCAACGATCTCGACTCTCCTGCTCACCATCTCTATCACACATCCGCGATCATAGGGGAGGTGGAGGGCTTAAAAAGCGTGGTCTCCGCTGCCTATATCTACCTCCCTCGACCAATACAAATCGTCGAGGCCAAACCACCATGAACTCAAACCCGGAGGCGTTAAGGGGGCTGCTCTCGGGCAGGGTCCTGCTGCTCTGCCACCACAACGCCGACCCCGACTCCATCTGCTCGGCGCAAGCGGTAAAGGAACTCGCGGAGGAACTCAATCCATCGGCTGAGGTTGGGATCGTCCTCACCGGAGGGGCCAGCAGCCTCTCCAGACGGATCATGGAGGCGCTCGGCATCGAGACGGCGGAGGGGGCGTCGGCTGCTGAGGCGGACGCCCTGGTCGTCCTGGATGCCGCCACGCTGGAGCAGCTTGAGGGGTGGGGGGAGGAGATCGCCTCAGCAGAGGCGCCGAAGGTATTCATAGACCACCACACACCCCATCCCGAGACCATGCGGCTCGCCACGCTGTATCTAGTCGATGAGGACGCCACCTCGACCTGCGAGATCGTGTACGGGCTGTACCGGAGCCTGGGCGTGACTCCCTCAGCCGGCGTAGCAAGGGCTCTCCTTGCCGGCATCGCCTACGACTCGAAGCACTTCGCGATCGGGACCGCGAGGACGTTCAGCGCGGTCTCCGAGCTGCTGGAGGCTGACGGAACCGTCGAGGAGGTCAACGCGCTCCTCGCCTCGGAGATGGACAGGTCCGAGCGGATCGCCAGGCTCAAGGCGGGTCAGAGGGTACAGATCCATGATGTGGAGGGATGGACAATAGCGGCGTCACACGTCGGCTCCTTCCAGGCATCGGCCGCGCGCGGCCTCCTCGGCCTAGGGGCGGATGTGGCCGTGGTCGCGGGCAGAGACAAGGGNATCGTCAGGGTTAGCCTGAGGTCAACGGAGGGGTTCCGCAGGGAGANCTCCATCCACCTGGGGAGGGATATTGCGATGCCTCTGGGCGAGGAGTTCGGTGGCGCCGGGAGCGGTCACCCGACGGCGGCGGGCGTGAACGCGGAAGGAAGATTTCAGGTGGTGCTGCGGAGGGCCGTGGAGCTTATTTCTGCCAAGATCCGGGAACGGCAACCAGATTAGATGAGCTATGAGGAAGCGGGGGATAACTAATATTTTGGTAGCTACTCTTTTAACGGAGTCCGAAGTCTATGGGGGATGAGCCCTTGGGCATCGTGAACATCAGGGACCTGTGGTACACGTACCCCAACGCCTCGGAGCCCGCGCTGAAAGGCCTGGAGATGACGGTGGAGGAGGGTGCATTCATACTCCTCACGGGGCCCAGCGGCTGCGGGAAGACGACATTCTGCCGATGCCTGAACGGTCTGATCCCCCACTTCTACAACGGGGAGCTGAAGGGGGAGGTGGAGGTGGAGGGGCTCTCCACCCGGGACAACCCCACGACGGAGCTGGCGCGGCATGTCGGCCTCATCTTCCAGAACCCCGACAACCAGATATTTGCCCTCACCGTCGAGAAGGATGTCGCCTTCGGCCTCGAGAACCTCGGCGTGAGCAAGGAGAGGATGATGGAGGCCATCGACTGGGCGATGAAGGCGACCGGGATCAGCGACCTCCGCCACAGGGCGACCCACGAGCTCTCCGGCGGCCAGAAGCAGCGGCTCGCCATCGCCTCCATCCTCGCCATGAGGCCAAAGGTCATCGTCCTCGATGAGCCGACCTCCTTCCTCGATCCCGTCGGCGCCGAGAGGATCTTCGGGGTTCTCGCTACCCTGAACCGGGAGTACCGGATGACGGTCATCCTGATCGAGCACAGGGTGGACCTTGCCGTCCGCTATGCCGACAGGATCATCGTCCTCGATGGTGGGAAGATAATAGCCGACGGCCCGCCCTCGGAGGTCTTCGCTGCCGAGAGGACGAGGCTGGCCGGCGTCGGCATCCCGAAGATCGTCGAGCTGAACAGGCGGCTCTCGCGCAGGGGCATCGCCTTGGAGGGACCCCCCCTCACCGCGGACCTGTTTGTCAGGGAGATCAAGAGGCGGCTCCCGAGGACGGGGATGACCGGGCCCAAGAGACGGAGCCTCCCAGGTCTGGGTGGGCTCACCGAGGAGCACCTAGGCAGTCCCATCATAGAGGCGGATGGTGTCTCCTATACCTATCCCGCTGGGGTCCGGGCCCTCAGGAACGTTTCCCTGACGATACAGAGGGGCGAGTTCGTTGCCATCATGGGCGAGAACGGGGCGGGGAAGACGACCCTGGTGAAGCACTTCAATGGGCTCCTGAGGCCAGAGAGCGGGAGCGTGGTTGTGGACGGCGTCGATGTCTCCCAGGTCAGCGTCGCCTCCCTCGCAAGGAAGGTGGGGCTGGTCTTCCAGAACGCTGACGACCAGCTGTTCTCTGAGAACGTCGAGGAGGAGATCAGCTTCGCCCTGCGGAACTTCGGCTTCGAGCGAGATGTCATCGAGAAGCGGGTTGACTGGGCGCTGAACCTCCTAGACATCGAGCGATATAGGAAGTCGAGCCCGTTCATCCTGAGCGGCGGTGAGCGGAAGCGGGTCGCCCTCGCCTCTGTCCTCGCGTGGGACCCCGATGTCGTCGTCCTCGACGAGCCCACCATCGGCCAGGACCACTCGCAGAAGGAGCGACTTAGGCACTTCCTGATGCAGCTGAGGACCCAGGGGAAGACGACAATCATCGTCACCCATGATGTCGAGTTCGTGGCGGAGTGCAGGCCCCGGATCGTCCTCATGGCGGACGGGGGACTCATTGCAGACGGACCTACGGAGCGGATCATGACGGACATGGACGCCCTGAAGCGGGCCTCGGTCTTGCCCCCAGAGGTGACGAAGGTCTTCTCCAAGCTCAACAGTTACGGATTCCCCGCGGATGTCATCGACGTTGAGGAGGCCGCCGAGATGCTATACAGGCGGCTCAGGGAGGTGGGTCCGTGAGCCTCCTGGAGGGGCTGAGGTTCAGCAGGGGCACGTCACCGGTGCACAACCTCGACCCGCGGGTGAAGTTCCTCATGACGACCGTCATCTTCGCGTCCGCCATCATGTTCCTGGACCTGGTCCCCCTGCTGGTGATCCTCCTTGTGCAGGTGCCCCTCGTCGTCGTCGGCAAGATCGGGAGGGAGTGGGCGAAGACCCTGAGGGGGGGTCTCTTCCTGGCGGTCGTCATCTTCGCGACGAACCTCCTCTCCTTCTACTTCTTCCGGGGGCGTCACCTGACCTCAGGGATGGTAGAGTACGCCCTCTCGCTCACCCTCCGCTTCCTCGTGCTCATCACCTCATTCTCGATCTTCTTCCTGACGACATCGCCGGACAAGCTCAGCCTCGCCCTGGAGAAGGCCCGCATCCCCTACGAGTTCAACTTCGCCTTCATCACCGCCATCAGGTTCGTCCCCGTCCTCGCCGACGAGGCCCAGTCGATCATGGACGCCCAGAGGGCGAGGGGGCTAGAGCTTGACCGGGGAGGATTCCTCGCCCGGATCAGGAAGTACATCCCCATCCTGCTGCCGCTGATCATCAACTCCATAAGGCGCAGCCTTGAGCTGGCGGAGGCGATGGAGTCGAGGGCATTCGGGGCGTCGAGGAAAAGGACTAACCTCTACGAGCTCAAGATGGGCCGGGGGGACTACGCGGTCCTCATCGTCTCGGCCCTGGCGCTGGCGGCGGCGGCGTACATAAGGTTCTTCATGCCACCTTTCGGTCCGCTGCTGCCCGCCTTCACCATTGCCTGACCCGTACACACAAGGTTTAAATAATTACTAACTAGAGGATACTGAATACTGTAATTATAGTAATGGTGAATGTCCGATGGAACCGCGCAAGGTCCAGAAGGTTGGATATTCGACCCTCTCCGTCTCCATCCCCATACGCTGGGCGAAGAAGAGGGGGATAGAGAAGGGGGACCTCGTCTTCATCTCGGAGGAGAACGACGGCACGCTGAGGCTGATGGCGAAGCCCAGCAGGACCGAGGGGACCCACATCTACGTCGTCGATGTCGATCGGTGTGACAACACGAAGGTCCTGGCGAGGGTGATCGTCGGGAACTACGTCCTGGGGAGGAACACGATCAAGGTGGCTTCGTCCAGGCGGCTCATGCGCGAGCAGATCGAGAGCATCCGGGAGGTGACCCAGCGGCTGCTTGGCATCGGCATCATAGAAGAGGATGATCGCCATCTCCTCCTCCAGTGCTCCATCGACCCGAAGAACTTCCCCCTCTCCACCGTCATCCGCAGGCTCTACGTCATCACCTCCATCATGTTCAAGGAGGCGATGGACGGCATCGTGGACGGGGATATGGAGCTCGCCAAGGACGCGATCACGCGGGAGCACGAGGCGGATACCATCTACTGGCTCCTAGCGCGCCTCCTGGCATCCGCCCAGCAGTCCAAGTCCGTATCGGAGGCGATCGGCATCAGCGACCCCNTGGAGATCGTCCAGAGCAACCTCATAGCATGGTTTCTGGAGATGATCGGGGATAGGGTCTACAACATCGCCTCGAACACGATCAAGCTGCAGCCGTTCAGGGATGGCTGCGAGGAGGAACTCATCGACCGCCTCTCCCAGATAGGGCAGATCACCTTCACCATGTTCGACAATGCCGTCAAGAGCATCTTCGACGGGAACGT
>JGI24025J20009_10000485_pt1 | contig 30813 bp, 23 predicted proteins | sample Cruoilmetagenom3_FD_20009 | JGI IMG/M metagenome (IMG submission 20009) | reverse complement strand
TTTTTGCTCTTGTGATAATCTCGTGTCCATCTGTGGTTTCAAGATATTTTTTAACCATTTGGGCACATTAGAAAATATCTTTGTACACCGATATATCAGAAAGTTTCAGCTCATATTTGATTTTTGATATGGGAGTGTTTATCCTCTTGTCCATTCCATACGGATGCTGTGCAGCGGATCCGTAGGGACCGGTAGGCAGGGATAATCACAGATGTCAGGTAGTCAAGCTATCAGGCGATCAAGCTATTGGGTAATTAAGTTATTGAGTTATTAGGTCGTTGTGGGAGCGACTTTCTAGTCGCGATAAGACTACAATCTAATATCTAATCTTAGTGCCTTCGTGCCTTTGTGGTGAATAAGCTTCAATGAACTATGCGTATATTGCTTGTAAATCCATCGAGTTTTAATCTCTATACATATATGGGTGCCCCGATGCCGCCACTCGGTATAGCTTATCTTGCGGCGGTCTTAAAAGAGGGAGGACACTCCCCGGAGATATTCGATATGGATGTAATGCCGGGCAAACCCAATTACAAAGACTATCGTATAGTTGGAATATCTTGCCTCACATCCACATACCTCAAGGGGCTCGAGGTGGCGAGAGAGGCAAAAGATGCGGGGAGAATCGTGATTATGGGCGGATATCACCCAACATTTATGGATGAGGAGGTCCTCAAGACGGGATTTGTTGATTATGTGGTGAGGGGGGAGGGAGAGTATGTACTTCTTGAGCTCGTGAACCACATTGAGGGTAACATTGGCGTGAAAGATGTTAAGGGAATCTCCTATATGGACGGGAATAGACTGGTAAGGACGGAAGATGCTCCGTATCCCGATATAGATAAAATACCTTTTCCAGCCAGAGACCTCCTACCCTTAAGCTCGTACAGGGCGTTCCTGGACGAGAGACCCATGACTTCTATGATCACATCAAGGGGATGCCCCTTCAATTGCAGCTTCTGTTCCTCGTCGAAGTTCGGTGGCCTGAAGTGGAGGGCGAGATCGGCTCTATCCATCAATGAGGAGGTGGAAATTCTCAAGGAAAAATACGGTTTTGGTGCGATAGATTTTATGGATGATAATTTTACCATGAATCCCGCGAGGGTGGTTGAAATATCCGAGGGATTTTTGAAAAGGAACCTCGAGATAGAGTGGTGGTGCCTGTCGAGGGCAGACGCAATATCGAAGCACGAGGATATGGTGAAGGTGGCGGCGCGCTCCGGTCTCAATATGGTTTTCCTTGGTATTGAGAGCGCCGAGGAGGATGTGTTGAAAAGCTACGGCAAAAGGGAGGACACTGCCACATTTATAGGCGCCGTAAATCTGTTGAAGAAATACGGTGTGAAGACCTGGGCGAGTATAATGATAGGCGAGATGAGCGAGACGCGAAGGATGATATCGAGAACTATAAACTTCATAAAAAAGCTCGACCCCCACGCCGTTCAGATATCGATCCTGACACCTTATCCCGGCACGAGATTATTCGAGGAGGTGAAGGGTAGAATAACTACCTGGGATTGGAATTTGTATGACGGCGCACACAGCGTGTTCAATACACATTATCTGAATACGAAAAAGATTCAGTCTATTCTGAGAAAGGCATATATGAGTGTTTACCTCGACACCAAGAGGGTCGCGAGGGAGATAAAACACGCATTTGAATATCACCTTCTCAAACGCCTGATATTTGAATATCCGAGGAAGGCAATCGTTGCTCTGAAATATATGAAAGGCGAAAGACGGGATGTGTGAAATGTTGAATGTGGAATGTGGGATGTGAGACGGTGCTCACAGAGGGTTTAGAAAAGTTCCTTCCTTAACTTTTCGATCTCCGGGAGTAGTGTGGTTTCTGGATATTTCTCCTCTATTCCGTTGAGATAAAAGAGGGCGGCATCGGGTTTCCCCATCTTTCTGTATAGTCTCGCAATTTCAAGTTCTTTCCTTGCGAGTTTATCTATGCATTCTATCCTCGCCTTCTTTGCCTCGGTCGCGAGTTCAGTATCGCCGTGTTTGGCTATAAACCTCTCCAGCGCCTTAAGGGCCTTTTTTGTAACTGCTTGGTCGAGGTAATAGGGAAGTGATTGTCTCAGGTAGGTGACCGCGAGTTCATAGTCTGCCCTTATAAAAAATCTCGAATTCGGAAAGTTTTTTAAGAGAAACCCGTATTCTAACTCCGCCTGTTCGTAGTCTTTCTTGTCAAAATAGCTCTTTGCAAGCCAATACTGTGCATCCTCCATAAGTCTGCTACCGGGATACTTGTATATCACATTCTTGAATCCCTCTATCGCCTTGTCATATTTTTTATTTTTGAGGAGTTCCTCGGCGCGCTGAAATTCTTCCTCTGCCGTGGAGAGATTAACAGTCTTATTTCCGGCGCAGGAAAGAAAAACAGAGAATGCAATTATAAACCACCACTTATTCATATATCTTGAAACGAGAGAGTACCTGTTTTCCTACAACAGGGTGATTATACATCAAATTGAGTGAATTGTCAAGAAAAATTTATTCACAAAGCTACATTCTCTCCACAAATCCCGTATCTATCTCTCCCTTTATAAATTTTTCATTCCTCATAATGGCAAGATGCAGGGGAATCGTGGTTTTTATACCCTCTATCATGAACTCTTCCAGCACCCTCGTCATTTTGGTTATCGCCTCTTTGCGTGTTTTGCCCTTTGCTATTATCTTGGCGACGAGGGAGTCATAATGGGGGGGAATTACATAATCGGTGTATATATTTGTGTCTATTCGCACTCCGTGGCCACCCGGCAGATAGAGGGCTGTTATCTTCCCCGGGGTAGACATGAAGTTCTTGTCGGGGTCCTCCGCATTTATCCTGCACTCGATGGCGCTGCCCTCTATACGCACATCTTCCTGTTTTAATGAGAGTCGTTCCCCCTCCGCTATTCTTATCTGCTCTTTTACGATATCGACACCCGTTACCTCCTCCGTCACGGGGTGCTCGACCTGTATACGACTGTTGACTTCCATGAAATAGTAGTTTTTGTCGCCGTTCAGGAGAAACTCTACCGTTCCGGCACTCGCATACCCCACATAATTGGCAAATCTCTTTGCAGCATCTCCCAGTTTCTTTCTCAGATCTTCATCCACGATGGGAGAAGGAGCTTCTTCTATCAACTTTTGATGGCGTCTCTGGATGGAACACTCTCTCTCACCAAGCCAGACTATGTTCCCATGCTCATCGCCGAGAATCTGCACTTCTATATGTCTCGGATTCTCTATATACTTTTCAATATATATGTCGCCGCTTCCAAATGCCGTCTCTGCCTCAGATGATGCTATGTTTATGAACTTTTCAATATCCCGAGTTGAGTGGACTATCTTCATTCCCCTGCCGCCGCCGCCGAAGGCAGCTTTAATAATCACCGGATAGCCTATTTCCTCTGCTATTCTCTCTGCAGAGCCAATATCTGTCACGGCTTTATTACTCCCGGGTATGACCGGTACGCCCGCCTTTCTCGCGAATTCTTTTGCTTCGCTCTTATTGCCCATCTCTCTTATCACTTCGGGTTTCGGACCTATAAACTTGAATCCGTTCTCCTCGCATATCTCTGCAAATCTTGGGTTCTCCGCCAGAAAGCCGTATCCCGGATGGACCGCATCAACACCCGAGATCTCACAGGCGCTTATTATCCTCGGGATGGAGAGATAGCTGTCCTTCGGTGATGCGGGACCTATGCATACCGCCTCATCCGCCATGACCACATGCATGGATGATTCATCTACATCCGAATATATGGCGACCGTTTCTATTCCGAGTTCCCTACACGCCCTTATTATCCGCAGCGCGATCTCGCCGCGATTGGCAATGAGAATCTTCTTAAATCCAATAAAGCCCCCCAATTATCTTTTTCTTTTCGGACGTTCACCCCGCACCTATGTATAGGTGCGGGGCAGGGATTTGCGCAGATTACACTGATTATAAATCCTGACTGAAGACCACAGACTAAAGAGGATAGAATGTAAAATTAGCAAGTCAAAATTTTAATTGATAATTTCGCATTGTTAGTTTTGAGATGATTCGCCTCTGGTCTTTCATTTCTTGTGATAATCTCGTTCGCCCACCGTCTGCTTGGTGGGATAAATTTCCTTTAATATTATGTGATATATAATGTAGTGACATTTTAAAATGTCCTCTCTTCCAAAACTCGTTCTGCAAATTCTCTTGTTAATAACGGGACTCTTTCGGCCAAACCTTTATCCAAAACATGTCCACATCTAACTACAATTTTACTAGGTTCTCCTTCTGTGACCCCGTGAATATAATCTACAAAATCTTCTGTAAAAGGTATCAATGGATTATCTTCAAATTTGCCCTTTTTTCTATTGTACCTTAATCTTACTATTATAAGCTTACGCGATTGTTCTTTATCAAATCTACCAAGTACAGTTTCCCCGTCAATTCTGCGAATTAAAGGTCTTATGGGTCCACCTTGATGCATTTCTCTCTTTTCCATCACTTTCAATCTATCCCATCCATCTTCAGAAATTGCAATAAAAAATACCATATTTACAATATCTTCTGGTTTCACATTCACTCCTGAAGGAAAGTCATATAAACTCCTTAACACAGCTAGATAAATACTTTGTTGAGGCTTAGAGACCAAGCTAAATAAATATTCAAATTCATCCACCGACAATAGCAGTGTCTTATATCGTAAGTTTTTTATAAAATACAGAACTGCAGCAAGATACTCTTTAGTAATATCAATATTTTCCATTTTCCTTATAATCTCTAACTCTTTAAGTTGCGGAGTAGTAGGCTTTATTTCTCCTCTTAAAAAGAATAGAGCTAATTTGCTATCTTCAGATTTTCCTTCTCTCTTTTGAACCGATTCATTTTCGAACAATGGCTTGTATCGAAGTTTACCAGTTTTACCAAAATAAATTATATTTAATATTTTTTTTGGTTCTTCGAAAGTTACAGGGATATTTTCGATGGCACTTTTTACCTCTTTATCAGTTTTGTCTTCTCTAATTTTATCAAAATCTATGTTTTTAAAGATTCTGAGAATAAAATCCAATCCCGGTTTAGACTTTTCTTCTCCCTTAAAGTTTAAGTAAATCGGAAGTATTGCTTTGTATTTCATTGCTTCCTTTTTTACTTTCAGCAATGAAAGTGTTTTTCCCCGACCATAGCTTCCTATTATAAACACGATATAATTTTTATTAGTAGATAAAGAATGTTCAATGATATACTTCCATTTCTCCAATTCCTCTTCCCTATCTACCCACCATTCTAACTGTTTTTCGCGAGCTATTTTATCTGAAAAAGCTCCTTTCACCGTTTCTTTTAAGCCATATTTTTCCTCAAGGAATTTGCTATTTTTCATTTTGTTACCCCCATTTTACGTGTTTTTATATATAAAGTTCTAAAATAATCACCTTTGTATTTAAACAATTTTTCCTCCGCACCCATAGGCTCACCTAACGATATAATATATTTTTCAGTTTCAAAAGGAGTTCCCCTTAATAATTCATCAAATTGGTCTTCAGTAACTATTACCTTGTACTCTTTTAGCATTTGTATAGATACTTTCTCCCTAATATCTACAATATCCGCAATGCCTGCTGTATTTTTGCTTACTTCAAAATAGGCATCAAAGAAGCATTTCTTAAAATCCTCTATGTTTTTCATACTAACATCCACATCTTTTATAGCTTGATTGTATTTTTTCTTATTAAGGGATAGCTTTTGTGAGGAATGATTCATCAACTTAACTTGTTCAAGTATAGAAAGAAATTTTCTAATCCTTTCCCTTTTCTGCTTATCCGGTGGGCCGCTTATTTTATTACAAAGTTTATTGATAATCTCTCTAGGTGGAAATGAAGAAAGTCCCTTGATAAAATCGATAAAATGAAATATGTTTTTATCAACTTCATATATCACTGCTCTTAAAACCCGCTCATGTAATTTGCTATTCATGGCCTCACTTTCAATTATGAGTTTACCATTGGCACTTATTCTGATTGAATCCCCATACCCCACTATTAAGCCAAGGTATCTTAAGGATGGGATAACCATTCCTCTGAAGATGCTTTTTTCTCTATGCTCAGAACTTCTTTCTTTTCTATTGTGGTAGAGACTTAATATACACTCTTTCTGTTTATCTCTATCGAAGGCGTATTTGTAAATGCATTTTAAGCATTTTTTTTGTCTATTAATACGATATTCTTTTATTAATGGTACGTCTGTTTTATTCATCTTCTCTCAACTCCAATCCCTCTCTTTTACAATTATCTTTAAATTTGCAATGTTTACAGTGCTCTCTTTTATTTTCAGGTGGAAAACCTGGCGGTTTATTTTTTGAAATTATATTGTAGGCCTCATCCCTAACATCCAAAAACCATTCCCTTATATGATCATCTATTGGAAAGATGTATATTTGAGCAAAGGTTAAAGGCTTTACCATCCAACTTGGATTGCGAGTAGGGAAAAAGTAAATTATCCCCCAATTAATATCTTTATCCTTGCCGTTCTCATTTTCATACGCTAAAGCGTATCCAGCACAGGTTAGCAGGAAATGATCTTTAAACTCAACGCCAGTTTTAACATCACCCACTATACCAAATTTAGGAATTATAAAATCAGGTTCTACAGCTGGGCTTATACCTATTTGCTTTGAGTTAGGTTTTATTTTTTCTTTTATATTTATATGAACTGTATCTAGAAATCCATTCTCTTTTAATAGTGTGTGTAAAGCTTGAATTGCTAATTCTGCTCTACCATTATTGTTAAGTAGTTTTAGAAGCCATCTAGTGTCTCCACTTTCCGTACTTAAAGAATTTTCTTCTAAAGTTTTCAGCTCTTCTAAACGATCACTTTTTTCTTTAATGAACTTACTATAAATATTATGTCCTTTCTCCCTCACAGACTCATAGGTTTTTAAATTTTTGGTATTCTCACTTACAAAAATTTGCTCAATGTAGTTCTCAACTATAGGACCTGCTTTACTTCCCCATGTTTCTTTTTGATTTTTTCCCCGCAACCGATTAACGCCTTTGCTAAAATACAAATCCCTTCTAGTGAAACAATATCTGTCAGCTATATTACTAACAGATAATGGCTTAACCTCTTCATTTGCAATTTTTATTGCGAACTCTCCTGTTAAGATAGTTTTAGGATTGTATCCTCTCAGCTCTGTGTTCTCAACAGATTCTTTCATTTCTTCATCGGGTCTCGAGAGATTCCACATTGCTACAATTTGGAACATTGTTATCACTCCTTTTTAAGCATAATAATATATTCATTCTTTATGATTCCTCCCGTACCGTTTCTTTTAGTCATCATGCTTCTTGTCCGTATTTTGTCCTTGAAGATAAGAATTTCTTTAAAGCCCACACTAATGGCCTCATCTGTTAAGAGTCTATATGTGTCCACTTTTTCGCCCAAGACCTTATTGCACCCTACAACAAAAATAGCATATCCTCCTTTTCTTAGAAGGCAATACATTTCTTTAAAAACTTTCACCATGTTTTCAAAGTAATTATAAACCATTAATCCCCTCCCTTTAGATTTAGAGAAAGTGCGATTTACCAATGAGTCAATAGAATTTATACTCAACTCTGTAATCCTGGCTTTGGAAGGAATTCTTTCAGTTCCTATAGATGTTTTATCCAAGGAGTTAATATCTTTTTCACTATATCCCAACCACAAAAGCTCAAGTTTACTCGTTCTTATGTATTTCTGTGCGGTTAGGTATGGTGGTGAGGTGAATATAATATCGAAGCTATTTAATGGTAATTTCTTTGTCTGGTTTATATCAATTCTACCACGTTCACTCAATTGTCCCCTTTTTATACACCTTGCATCATACCATATGATTTCAGCTTTTATTTTTCCAGTTCTTAGCTCTTCAAAATTATTTAGATATCCTAATTTAGCCAAATTCTTATTAACACCTGTTTCAAAGAGATTCCATACTTCAGGATCCTCAGCACGATTTAAATGGTTTTTTAATTTTTGGTATTTGTTAGGATTATTTTTGTATTTCTCAGGTTTTAAGAGTACAGGTGGCGGTATATAAGGATCAGCCTTTGAAACCTTCCTAATTATACTGGAAAAACATACCCAAAAGAAATCCTTATAATCGACTGATACATTTAATTTTTCGATAGCATATTTTAACTTGGCCAACTTTTTAATCGCCTTATTAAAAAACCACAAATTAATATTTTTAAATGTAGGAATATAATTACTGGTATCTGCTTTTCGCAAATATAATATGTGAAGTTTTTTCATTAACTGGGGAACTGTAGCAAGATCGATAGGAGTTAATTTAACTTTAGAAATTAGGCGCGCCAATGGATTTATTTCTACGCCAATGGCATTTCTTTTAAAAACAGGATTTATGATAGATTCTAATAAAATGGTACCGCTTCCTGCAAAAGGATCCAATAAATATCCATTAAGATGCGAAAAATCGTTTAGTGATAAGACGTAAAGAGGAATGTATGGATAAATTCTTCCTGGATAATAATGAATATAGTTTATGTACCTATTATCTTTATCGCATTTATTATCCCATAAATCTTTAGAAGCTTTTTTGAAATCAAAAACAATAGGTGTATTATCTTTTGCCCTATATTTCTTGATTAATTGTTTTATGTTGTGTTGTGTTTTTACTATCATAGTCTTACACCTTATACTGCCATTTCATATAACTTTTTTATATCCGCAGTTAAGTACGAAAATGCCTGCAGAACGGAGTTATATCCAAAGCGTACTTCGGATATACCTATCTGCCGACAGACAGGCATCCCTATAACTGCTCTTTTCCTTCTTTTTTATTCATGCTCCCTTCTATTTCTAAATTATCTAAAGGAGTAACTATCTTTCGTGTTGATTTCTTACTTATATGTGTGTAAATCTCTGTAGTTTGTAACTTGAATACCGATAACCTATTTTTATTATGCCAAAAAACCAACGAAAAGTCAAACCAAAAGACACCAGTGAAAAGCCCGGGGTAAAAGCGTCAGTCTGTAAGGGCCCGTTTTCGCAAACCCTGTGACCTGTAATATTTTCCACAATCCACCTCAATCCCATCGTCCACTTTCCTGTAATACTTATAGATCTTCATTTCATGCTTCCCAGATCGCAAATTAGCCCTGCTTTACAGGCAGTCAAATCAGTAGGCGATGCGTCCTTCGCTGAAAGCTTCTTATATCCTTTATTGTGAATTCTCTCCTGAAAGACAAGAGCACTTAACGAGCAATTACAGAGAATGAAGTAAAGAGATTCTTCATGGTCAAAACCGTTTGTCAAAAGTAGTCGGAAGAGATTATCAAAAGTATAAAGTTCATATACAATATACAGTTCATTGCGGTCTTTCGGGAATTTCCCCAGAAATTCTAAATCTTCTTTCATTTAGACCACCTTTCCTAGGACTATGCGTAGTGCAATTGGGCAGGCGGAGCGTTCTGTAGATTTGGTGAGTCTGTTAAGCGCTGTTTTAGCTGTATTTGGGTTCTTCAACAATGCTCATCTCCACTTTTTCCAATTTAATTTCTATCTCTTTAAACGGGGTCTGTCCTTCTTGACGAAGTTTTTTCAATGCCATCCGACAATATTCTGGATCAATCTCAATACCTATACTGTATCTATTTGCTCTCATCGCCGCAAGCATCGTTGTTCCAGTACCACAGAAAGGATCAAGAACAGTATCTCCATAAAAAGAAAACATCCTTACAAGCCTATATGCTAACTCCAATGGAAATGGGGCAGGATGATTTCTTGTTGATGCTCCGGGAATATTCCAAAATTGTCTAAACCATGCATTATAATCTTTTTTATCTATCATACTCAACCGCCGTTGTTCCAGTGTTGGCTTACGGTAACCTCCCGGTTTGCGCTGCATAAGGATAAATTCGATGTCATTTTTTATGATGGAATTTGGTTCGTAGGGTTTACCCAAAAACCTCGTACCGTTATTGACCTCGTAGGTGGCGTTGGATATTTTGTGCCATATGATGGGATTTAAATTGTCAAACCCAATTTCCCTACACTCAACTACAATGTTAGCATGTAGTGGAACTACTCTATGTCTCCCAAATTTCCTTCTAGAAAGGCATACATCGCCAACGACACAAATTAATCTGCCACCTGGTACTAATACTCTATAGCAATGTCGCCAGACCTCCGATAACTCCTTGACGAATTCTTCGTAGTTCTCAATATGACCTAATTGACCGGGATGCTCACGATACCTTTTGAGGATCCAATATGGTGGCGAAGTGACGATTAAATGGATGCTTTCGTCTGGAATAAAGTCCATTTCGCGGGCATCACCCTGTATTAAGCGGTGTGTGGTTTTTTGAGCCATCATTTCCTCAACACCCCAAAAATTGAAAGAAGCATTTTAACTGCACTTTCTATAGATTCTGTCGATTCCGACGCAAAGATAACCTTGTCTATATTATCTGAATGTAGGCGATTTTGAATGTTTATATGCTCATCAATGAATGGATAATAAACAACAGCGCCGAATTTACTGTCTGGGAAAGCAATCTTTAGCTTTGCACCTTTATTAACAATCTCATCGCAGCGTTTGTGAATATCCCTACGAGCCTCGATTCTTTTTATATCTATTCCGATTTTTATATCTCCCATCTTGGGAGTAGCAGCATCGAGTTCAAACTTTTCACCCTCAACAGAAAACATTCGCTTATAAAACCGGATATTAGAAAATTTATTCAAACCCTCGACGATCTTTTTCTCCCACCGCCCCTTACCTTTACGGATTTCCTTATCAATAAAAGCTATCCGATCAATATTGGAAAGAGCCGGGATTTCTAAATACGGTGGCAAAAATGGTTTGATATATCCTGCAATTACTTTAACTTGATCAGCGCTTAATCGAGGGTTATAAGTATCGACATTCTTTATCGATAGGTCTCGCTCAATTGCTCTTGCTGCAACATTACAAGCGGCTAAAAGGGGTTTAAGGATAATTGGGTTTGAGATTATCGCCTTCGCAAGGTCGAGAGCGGTCATGCTTAAAAAAACGATGACATCTACCTCTCGTTTTTCAATAAAATTAGAGAATGCTTCTTGTAACGCAGTTTCTACGGCTTTTTGTCTCTTCTCAGCGTCATTCCCTACCCAATTCATATAATCCACATGAGTCCCATACTCATTAGACATATTATCTCCTACAGTTATTGTTAGCTTTACCGTCGAACTTGCGTCTAAGTCCTTATAGTCGCATCATTGTGTGCATCGCTGCAACTTGGTCTTGGAGTACTCTAATTCTATCGCCTTCATTCTATGTAGCTTACATATGTAGTTTTATTATAGCACGAAATTAAGGGAAAGTCAAGAAAAAACAGCAGTGATTAGTCTATAAGAGCTCAGTTTGGTGGAGTCAGCGACCTGCATTTTCTCCCGTAGTATCTGCCGTTGAGTGTGATGAAATCGAGTGTTTTTTCTACCCTTGCCCTCATTTTTTTCAATTCATAAAGAGATGTGAGCCTTCCCTCCCTCCTTACCCTTATAATCCTTCTGGCTATTATCGGACCTATTCCGGGAACCCTTATCAATTCGTCGTAGGATGCCTCGTTTATCTCGACGGGAAATTTTTCGGGGTGTGATTCCGCCCAATTGAGCTTCGGGTCTACATCGGGCAAGAGACCGGAGGGCGCGAGTTCCTCCGCTTTGAAGTTATAACCCCTCACGAGAAAGTCTGCCTGATAGAGTCGTCTCACCCTGCTTCTCGGGCAGGGGGAGAGTCCAGAGAGTGGTGTGGAGGGCTGCGGGGAGAAACCGCTGTAGTATACCCTCGAGAGACCGAAATCAGCATACAGCCTCTCCGCCAAATTGAGAAGGACGAGGTCGTTCTCTCCCGATGCCCCCACTACAAACTGGGTAGTTATAGTAAAATTGCTACCCTTCCTCCTGGCGATCTCCCTCAGTATAGATATGAGTCTTGCGAAGTTTTTATCCCCGGATATCCTGCTCAGGTAATTCTCCCCGGGTGCCTCAAGATTTATAGAGATGCGGTTGGAGAAGGGAATTGCCTCCTCTATCAGCTGTGGACTCACACCGGGCAAAATTTTTGTATGGATGTATCCCCCGTAGTTATATCTTGTGCGGAGCAGTTTTACCGTTTCTATGATCCTTTCCTGTGTCCTGTCGGGAGACTTGTATATCCCGGAAGAGAGGAAGAATCCGCTCACGATTCCCCCCCTATAATATTCCATAAACTTCTCCGCAAGCTGCTTTGGCGAGAAGTTATACCTCCTGCAATTTGCGTCTCTCCTGTTCACACAATAAAGACAGTTGTTCTCGCAGATATTTGTGAGGAGAACCTTGAACAGGTACCTTACGCCCTCTCCCTTTGCGGGATACACGAATGGAAACTTTTTATCTTTGAGTATGCATCCCGAGGAATCAAATCTTGCATCATCTCCCTGTGTATTACAGATTTCCTTCATCCCACATTTTTTGGGTCATAGCCTGATAGCCCGATAGCTTGATAGCCCGATAGCCCGATCCCCTAACTCACCACGCATCCGGGGGGAACATCGGCATCCACGGTAAGGAGAACGGGTTTACCGTCGTGGACTGCGGCGAGCAACATACCCCTTGACTCAACTCCCCTTATTTTTTTGGGTTCCAGGTTTAGAAGTACAACTATCTTTTTCCCTATGAGTTCTTCCGGTTCATACACATTACCTATACCGGCAACAAGGTCTCTCGTATCTCCACCCGTATCCACGAGCAGTTTTATAAGCTTGTCAGTTCCCTCTATCCTTTCCGCACCTTTTATCTCCGCTATTCTCAAGTCGAGCGCCTCAAACTCGCTGAACCTTATAATATTGCCCATCATCTTCCTCCTTTCGAGCACTATTTTCCCCCTTGAGACCGGTTTGAATAATATCTCGGTCTTTCCGAGTTGTGCACCTTGATTTATAATTTCACCTACAACATCATCCCACTCCCAGTGTTTTATTCCGAGGAAATTCTTTATCTTTTCTGCCGTAAATGGTATAACGGGTTCTGCCATCACCCCGAGGTTCGCTATGAGTGATGTTGCAAGCCATATGACGGTCGAGAGTCTTTCTCTGTCATTTTTTCTGAGTTCCCAGGGTTTTGAATAGTCAAAGTATCTGTTGCCCTCTCTGGCGAGTTCCATAAATTTCTCTGTGGCGCGCTTTGGGCTGAAATTTTCGTACGCATCCCCGACCTCTTTCTTCTTTTCGTTTATCTTATTCAACACTTCCATATCGGCGGCTTGAAGACTACTCTTTTCCGGTATCTTTCCCCCCATATAGCTGTTTATAAACTGTAATGTGCGATTGACAAGGTTGCCAAAAGTCCCCACAAGTTCGTTGTTTGTCTTCATCCTATAGCCATCCCAGGTAAAATTACTGTCAGACCTTTCGGGTGCATTACTTGCAAGAACATATCTTAACGGGTCCGGTGGGAATCTATCGAGGTAATCATCGAGCCAGATCGCCCAGTTTCTGGAGGTCGACATCTGTTTTGCTTCTATGGTCAGGAACTCGTTCGCCGGAATCTGGGATGGAAGTATGAATTCACCGTGAGCCATGAGCATGGCGGGCCAATTTATGGCATGGAAGACTATATTGTCTTTACCTATGAAGTGCACAAGCCTGGTGTCTTGAGAAAACCAGTAATCTCTCCATTTCTCGGGTTCTCCGAGTTTCTGAGCCCATTCCTTAGTTGACGATATATATCCTATGACATTGTCAAACCACACATAAAGAACCTTCCCATTCGCCTCGGGAAGAGGGACGGGGATGCCCCATGAGATATCCCTGGTTATCGCTCTCGGCTTAAGCCCCTGTTTTATCCACCCGAGGGTAAAAGACCTGACATTCTCCTTCCAGTCCCGTTTGCTGACCAGCCACTCCTTTAGGCGGGGTTCGAGTAGATCAAGTCTGAAGAACCACTGTTTAGTCTTTCTGTAAACGGGTGTGGAACCGCAAAGTTTACATCGTGGGTTTTTGAGGTCAAGTGGTTCAAGCCATTTTCCACACTCATCACACTGGTCGCCCCTCGCCCCTTCAGAACCACAATAAGGACAGGTTCCCTCTACATATCTGTCTGGAAGAAATCTCTGGCACCTTGGGCAAAAGAACTGTTTCTGTATTTTAGGTACTATATAACCCTTGCCGTGAAGGTTGAGAAAGAAATCCTGTGAAGTTTTGTAATGGAGTGGTATTGAGGTTCTTGAAAAATTGTCGAATTTTATACCAAATTTGGCGAAACTCTCCTTAATAGTTTTATGATAGTAATCAACAATTTCCCGTGGGGTCTTTCCCTCTTGTTCCGCCTTTATCGTTATGGGCACGCCGTTTTCGTCGGTTCCACCTATATGTATACAGTTCCTCTTCCTCAGTCTCTGGTATCTTACATAGACATCGGCGGGCAGATAGCATCCCGCGAGGTGTCCGAGATGGATGGGACCGTTTGCGTACGGCAGCGCAGTTGTGACGAGTATTTTATCCATAATCCCAAATTATGCGTTAAGAAACCATCTCAAGATCCGTTCCGTCTCAAGACCCGTCCACAGGATCCGTATGGATATGGGCAGGTCACAGACTCGTTCGCAGAATCCTGTCCCTACGGATCTTGAGATGGACATGAGATCCGTATCCATACGGATCTTGAGATGGAATGGACAAGATTACAAAAGATATTATAGACCAAAGACATAAGACCTCTTATGTCTTTTCTTTCGTTTGTCATTTTAGTCTGTGGTCTGCTTGCCCCGTTGCTCTGAAGGAGCTTTACGGGGCGGTCTGTAGTCTTCAGTCTTAACTATCCGTGGTTAATGTATATTCTGGGCCTATCTTATACCCAGCAATGTCTTTTTTAATATCAACATCGGGAGTTTGGATACGGCTTCTATTTCCCCCAAATTTGCCTGTGCCTTTCTTCCGTCAGGATATTTTATGGTAACGGTTTCGGTTATGAAATTTCTATCCATGATGGTTCCCTCACCCTTGTCTGTGTTGACGAGCGAGCCAACGGCGGGGAATTCTTTTTCCTGTAGTCTATAGAAGTTCTCCTCGTACTTGAGACAGCACATGAGTTTCCCGCAGATACCCGTTACTTTGTCTGTACCGCAGGCGAGGTTCTGCAGCCTCAGCAGAGTTGTGGTGATGGGCTCAAAGTCTTTACGGAACCGTGAACAACAGGTTCGCCTTCCGCATAAACCATATTCGGGGAAACCCTTTGCATAGTCCCTCGCCCCAATCTGTTGAAATTCTACTCTCATATTCCATTGTTTTGAAAGCTGTTTGACGAGCGATCTATAATCAAGTTTCGAGTCGGCAAGAAAATAGAACTTTACCTTTTTCCCGTCAAACTGAATGTGGCGCCCAACGAGTTTCATCTGCGGGTTATATTTTGGCAAAAGCTCTGTGCACTCTCTCGTTTTTTTAGTTTCTTCCCTCTTCAACGCCTTCATTTTCTCTATATCCTCAGGTGTTGCCGTACTTGCAAATCTGTAGGACACTAAATGCGATTTGGGAAGTGTTTCAATCACGCATCCGATATCTTTACCGCTCTCGGTCTTATATATGATATAATCCCCCTCGGATATTCCAATGTCGGGTGCCTTTACCACCCTTGTCTCCCTTTCTCCACAGGTAACTTTTAGCAGCATATAAATCACCTCCGTAATGTGAAATGCCATCCATCTTTAAGAAGTCATGCAATTAAGACTTCGTAGGTTATTCAGAATTTCTTATTATAACATAAATTTGTAGATTTGTCAATTAAATTTAACCCATCTCAGGGAGGTTATATGCGAGATAATACAGGATATTGTCCGAATTCACATTGTGATTCAGGGCAAGCACAGCCCGCCGAATTATATTCATCCCACTGAAAATACAGGATAATTCTTTATCCACGATCTCGAGGTCGGTATTTCTGACCTGTAGACCAAAATGTTTGGCGAGCATATCTCCATAAAATATGTAGAGAGAATCCAGAAATTCTTCTATCGGTGTAGTCCTGAGATTGCCGACGATAAAAAGCCGTTTTCTGACTGTCAGATTTGCAAATTTGAAAGCAATTTTTCTGGCGCCCGATTCTAACAGGGATAATGCCCTTTCCATACTCCCCCCCGAAAGATTTGCCAGCAATTCAGCATTTTTTACTTTTCGGGTTTCAAGTAATTTTTTGACTTCCGAGTTGCTCAGTCGTCTGAATTTCACGAGTTTGCACCTTGAGATTATGGTCTGAAAGAGATGTTTGGGCTTTGATGATGTTAGTATAATGGTTGTGTCGAGTGGGGGTTCTTCAAGTGTTTTCAAGAACGCATTTTGAGCCTCTTCCGTCATTGTATCTGCGTCTTCAATTATTATAACCCTCCTTCCCATAGTTCTGAGAGAGACAGTCTGTTTTATTTCCCTGATCATTTCTATCTTTATACTTCCCTTTTCATCCGGTGAGACCGTGATGCAGTCCGGAAAGTTACCCTTATCTATGAGTCTGCAGTTTGCACATTCATCGCAGGAATCCACACCCCCCTTGAAGCAATTGAGTGCCTTTGCGAGGCTGATGGCTGTTAGTTTCTTGCCCACCCCCTTTGGTCCAACAAACAGATACGAAGAGGACACTCTCTCTTTTCCTATATCTTTCCGAAGGATGTCCTTCGCAAGCTCCTGTCCTATGATATCGTTGAAAGACATAATCTCAAAGTATATCTTAACCACGGATAATCACGGATGTTCACAGATTATATCAAAAACAGTCATTAGGTTATTGGGTAATTAAGTAATTCCTGTCTACCGACAGGTAGAAAAGAACACGCTTGGAAATAACTTAATGACTCAATTACTTAATAACTTAATGGTTTGTATCTTGTCCATACGGATCTTGAGATGTTAATCTCGTGTAATCTCGTGGTTTATTAACGCATAATTTGGGGTTATATTTCACTTCAGCAGGGTCAATGGGTCGATGGCTTTTCCATCCCTCCTTATCTCGAAATGTAGGGTTGGCTCCGATACAGTACCCGATGTTCCAACACATCCTATCACCTCTTCCCTTTTTACCTTTTCTCCGTTCATTACTTTAATGGTTGAGAGATGTGCATAAAGCGTGTGGTATCCATTTTCGTGGTCAATGATTACGATATTCCCGTACCCATAGAATCTACTTGCATATACGACCTTTCCATCGTGCGATGCAACCACATCGTTCCCTCCCTTTGCCCTTATATCTACCCCGTTATTCAAGAGCTTTGTCCCGTACACCGGATCCACCACGGTTCCAAAATTTGAAACGACCTTGCCTTGTGTGGGCCAAATGAACTTCTCAACCTTGCCCCTTATCTTACCCTTTGCCATTCTCCGCATAAATTCCTCAAGCTCTTCTCTCGAGCGGTTGAGTTCTTCTATAAGTTTTGCAAGTTCTCCCTTCTTAGTTTTGACGGAGTTTAATAATTTCCTTTTGGCTTTCTTTTGAGCGAGAATTTTATTCCTTACAGCTTTCTCTTCCCTTTTCAGGCTAAGTAGAGTCTCCAGTTCATCCTTCGCTATGTTTTTACTCGCGAGGAGTGAATCCTTTCTGTACGAGAGACTGTCGATGACAGATTTTTCAGCCTTCGAAAATTCTCTGAGGTAAAAGATGTTCTCTTCCTTTTGCCTGCAAAGAATGATGTCGGTGGAAGGTGGAATGGAAAGGTGCTTGTAAAGCGAAAGGATCGCTTTATTGAACTTATCCTCCCTTTCCTCTATGGATTCCTGTATCGTAAGGCTTCCCTCGCTTAGAAGGTCTATCTTCTCTCTTATCTTTTTCTCCTTCTTCTTCAGTCGCAAGAGTTTTTTCCTCTGTCTTTCTGCCTCTCTCTCTATTTGCTCGATTTCTCCCAGTATACTTCCCTCTTTCTTTTTAACTGTCTTCAGTTCTTTCTGTGTTTCTCTTAGCTCCTTCTCCACTTTCTCGAGTTTACCCGTATAGTCTGCCGAGAAGATTAGAATAGATATGAGAATCCAAATCATAGCTAAATTATATCCTATTTTTGCGTGTTTGTCAAGAAAAAAATAACCATAGAGAACACAGTTTACAGAGAGAAAGAGGTTTTTAATTTAACAGGGACTTATAAGAGACTCTTAAGAGACAGAATTTTTTTATTCTTTACTTCTCGTTCAGGTCTCCTCCCACACCGCAATAACGAGATTCCTCTAATGGTGGGGCAGTCCTTATTAAAAAAATAGAAGAATAATAGGGACTTACCTGATTACTGCCTGCGTGCCGTTAGGCAGGTAAGAGAGAAAGAAACGTTCCCGTTTCTTAAAAAGTCTCGTCAGAGTCCCTGTCAAGGAAAAAATAACCGTTGTGATTTACTTAGTTGAGTGGTTAAAAAAAACTTGACAGTCCGACATTTTTATGTTATCATATAAGAAATTACCGGATAAAAAAGCGCCGTAGAGATGAGAGTTAAAAAATATATTGTTCTATCTTCTGCCGTTCTCTTGCTGTTTCGGGGTGTTCTCCTATCCTATCCCCGAGAGTGTAGTATAGTGGGATATGTGTATGACGCAGTGACTGGTATCGGTCTGCCCGGTGTTAACCTTATTCTCGAGGGAACAACACAGGGGGCAAGCACAGATATGGACGGTGCCTTTAATATTCTTCATGTTCAACCGGGGATATATACACTCACCGCCTCTATGATTGGTTATAAGGAAAAGAGTTACAAGGTAGAGACAACAGAGGGGAAAAAGGTGAGGGTGGATTTCTATCTCGAAGAGACCGTTGTAGAGATGAAGGGGATAGAGGTGGTGGGGGAGAGGCCAATGATAGAAAAGGATGTTACGGCGTCTCAGAGAATTATGGATACACAGAGGCTTGAGGCACTTCCAGTTCAGGATGTGAGGGGTGCCCTTACAACCCGTGCGGGAGTATCGGGAGAGGGCACCGATATACATATAAGAGGGGGAAGGGCGAGTGAGATTCTCATGATAGTGGATGGTATACCCGTGAGAGATCCACTTTCGGGAACCGCCTTTGGAATGTATCTACCCGTTTCATCTGTAAGTGAAGTAGAGGCGCTCACGGGCGGTTTCAATGCAGAATACGGTCAGGCGATGTCGGGGGTTGTGGATGTGAAATTAAGAGAGGGTGGTGATAATTACCACGGAGATGTGACATTTTCATCGACCGGGCCTTTCTGGTATTCTGACGAAACGGTGATGCTGCAACTGGGGGGACCCGAATACATAACGAAGAGACTCCTGCCCAATATCGGTTTTCGTATACCCGGGAAGGTCTCCTTCTTCTCCAATCTCTATCTTCGCTTTTCCGATACATATCTGCCCCATACCGACAGTTTATACTCAAGTGTGTTTGGAACTTCCGCACTCTCCCCAAAGGAGGAAAATACGCTATCGGGGGTCTTGAAACTCACATGGTCTCCAGGAGGTAAGCAAAAGCTCGCCCTGTCTTTTTCGAGGTCTATAGAGATAAACCAGGGCTATTTTTTCTCGAGGGGTGACTATCCATTTGCCTATGGATTCCCGTACAGGTACAAGAATGTTCTCGATAATTACCTTACATTCACGAGGGACGGTAACCAGATCACCCTATCATACCATAATGTTCCAAATTTACAGACCTTTTACGATATAAAATTTTCGAGGTTCTTCACAAACCTCCACATAGATGTGGCGGGAAAGCACTGGTCGGAGTATGACGAATTATTGGACATATATCCTCCGGGAGACAGTATGGTCGCCCGCGGTGATGAATTCTGGGACATTGGCGATGCCCCCTACTGGCATGACCACTATGTTGAGACATATACGGGTAAGTTTGATATAACGAAGGCGATAAGTCCCGTCTATAACATCAAAACGGGTTTTCTCTTACAGGGTTCGGAGATTCAGTGGATAGATATTCACTACCCGTGGTTTGCTTCGCCGGGCGGTCTGGGTCTGAATAACGATATATACAGAGCAATGTCACTGGATGGTGGAATCTACTTTCAGAATCAGATAACCTTTGCGGGCATGATCGCGAATCTCGGAATGAGGGTTGACTTCTGGATACCCGGAAGGTATCTTGAGGAGGGGGTAAAAAATGCACTCCAAAAAGAGGACATACCCCCAATAGTGGAATGTGAGTACAACGACTATATCAACAACACGCCAACAATACCCCGTACAGACTATCACTTTAAACCCCATCTCTCTCCCAGGGTTGGTATATCATATCCCGTTACGAATAGAGACAAATTTTTCTTTTCCTATGGACATTTCTCACAGCTCCCCGATAGAAAGTTTGTGTATTCCAAACTTGGAAGAAGGGCTACCTCAACTTACGAACTCGTTGGAAATCCCAACCTCGACCAAATAATCACCGTGGCGTATGAACTCGGTCTGGAGCACCTTTTTGGAGAGTACATAAAACTCGTAACCACGGCGTACTACAAGGATGTCTTCAACTATCCCACCGCGCAGAAGGTGCCGGGTATTCCCCCGAATCCCGATTTCTGGATGTATTTTAATTCAGATTATTCGAGGTCATTGGGAATTGAGGTGACCTTTGAAAAGAGGCTCTCCCGAAATTGGTACGCAGATATTGAGTTCACCCTCTCGCAGAGCAAAGGCAGGACATCCACCGCAGAGGATATATACTGGAGAGGAAAGGAAGAGAGTCTTAAGGAGTGGTATCTAAAGTGGGATAGACCCCTAAAATTCTTTGGGTCCCTCGGATATATGCTGAAAGATGGTGAAAGACTGAACATTTTCGGACTTGCCGTGCCAGGTGATTTAGACGCCAACCTGTCGGTATCGCTGCAATCGGGCAGGAGATATACCCCTCAGGATACGATTGGAAACAAGGGAGAACTTAATTCGGGTGTCGGACCTTACTGGAGCAGAGTGGATGTGGAGCTGAAAAAAGGATTTAGGGTTTTCGGCTTGGGATTCAAGCTTAAACTCGAGGGCAGAAACATCCTCGGCCGCAGGAATGTCTATTATGTGAATCCCGTGACGGGGAGAGATTACAGATCGGGTGATCCACTGCCCCCATATACCGAGGAAAAGGATATGCTCAACCCCGCAAGATACAGGGAAGGTAGGAGTGTCAAAATCGGACTCGGTCTTAATTTTTGAATCGAGGATGAAGATTTTTAGGACGCAGATTTACCCCGTTAAATAGAGGCGTTATAGAAATATCAGTCTGGCATTTATTTTTGAGTTATTTAACGGGGTGAACGCAGATTAACAAAGATAGTCATTGAGTCATTAGGTAATTAGGTCATTAAAATATTCAATTAGCAATTAGCATTTATCTTTTAATTTTCAATCTCGGTGTTCTTAGTGCCTTAGTGGTGAATAATACTACAATCTAAAATCTGTAATCTTAGTTCTTTGTGCCCACAAAAATCCTAGGGGTTAAAAAAACCAGTGATGAGATACAAAACAAGTCTCGTATTTTTGTCAATATTTCTTTCTACCCCTTCTCTCTGTGCGGGTATCTTTGAAATACTGGGCGGGCAGAAGGTGGGAACTACATCACTCACCTTTCTAAAGATAGGCGTTGATACGAGGTCGGAGGGAATGGGTCAAACCCTCGTCTCCACATCGAGGGATGCATCGGGGGTATATTTTAACCCCGCAAATGCAATATCTTCAACGAGTGGTCTGACATTCTCCCATATCCTATGGCTTGCAGATGTAGGTTACGATTATCTGAGTCTGGTAAAGAATTTCAGAAATAGTGCGGTTGCCCTTCAAGTCTCCAATCTCTCGAGTGGTTATATTGAGGAGACAGACGAGCTCCATCCCCTTGGCACGGGTAGATATTTCAGGTTTGCAGATAATCTTCTCTCTTTAACCTATGCATTTAGAATGACAGATAGGTTTGCTATAGGCGTTGGTGCGAAAGGAATAATGGAGACTCTGGCGGAAATTAATTCTTATGTCTTTGCGCTGGATATAGGAACAATCTACAATGTTGGTTACAGGGACATAAAAATTGGAATGTCCCTGTTAAATATGGGTGCTGATGCAAGACCAAAAGGCAAATACACGGTGGATGGAATAAGCCATAGTTATGAGGCATATCCTCTTCCAATTGTTTACAGAATTGGCACTTCCGGAAAACTCTTCAAGAATCTACTTGTTGCAGTGGAGATGGATAAGCCTTCGGATAATGTTGAGGCATTTAAGATTGGGTGTGAATATTCGTTATCTTCGTTTCTGCAGTTGCGGAGTGGATACAGGTTTAATGCAAAAAGCCCTGGCAGCAGTGGTCTCTCGTTTGGTGCTGGTTTTGTTCTTCCGTGGTATGGAGAGGGACTCTTTGTGGACTATGCATTTAGCGAGATGGGATATATCGGAGACACCCACAGGGTAGGGGTGAGCCTGAAACTACCCCAAAAATAACCACAGATGAGCACAGATGTTCACAGAGTATAAATCTAAACGTAAGACTACAAACCGAAGACCGCAGACTAAAATGACAAATAAATGCACAAAGAAATATAAAATGTCTTTGGTCTTGTGTCTCTGGTCTTTAGCATCTTGTGATAATCTGGTGTAATCTCGTGGTTTCTTAACGGGCGATTTGGAATTATGAGATTCATTATACCCATATTGACTTTTCTCTTTCTGCTTGGTTGTGGTAAGAAGTATCCCATACCCCCCGAGTATGACTACGGTCTTCCTCCTGAGGAGTCCTATGTACTCGTGGATGAATGGCCCGGGGATATGGGATATGAGTTGAATGCTGTAGCCGATGTGCTTGTCGGGGAAGATGGATTTATCTATGCCTTGACGGGGGGAGATGTAAAGAAACTATTCGAAAATGGGCAGCTCAACAGGGTGGTTATTGACGGACTCTCATCTCCCTCGGCAATTCATCAGGATAGAAAGCGAAATATTTACATAGCAGATGGAGAAACGATAAGGATATTCAACAGGGACGGAGACTCAATTTATGCCTTCAGGGATACATCCCTTGTCGTAACATCTGGTATAGCAGCCGAAGGGGAGAAGATTTTCGTGTCAGATAGCGAGAGAGACCTCGTTTTATCATACGATACCCTGGGAAATCTTATAGATACGGTGGCGTCCTATGGGGCGGGCATTCTAAATGTTGATGAACCACTGGACCTGTATATCTTGGAAGGTAAAATCTTTGTCGTGTCATCCGAACAGAATTGGGTTGAGGCAATATCCATAGATACTCCGAGAGTTAATCTTCTACACCTTGGGGGAGAAACACACGAGGGTGATACACTACCCGGATACTTCATAGATCCAGTGGATGTGGTGGTAGACGATTCGGCTTGTGTTTATGTGGCAGACGGCGGTAACCAGAGAATCCAAAAGTTTGACAGTCAGGGGAATTTTATTGTGGAAACTGAACTTTCGGAGAGTCCCGTAAGTGTGGCAGTTTCGGGCGATGGCAGAAGTCTCTATGTCGGTTTTGCAAATAGGATAGAGAAGTATAAGAGACCCGAGATGCCCGGTGGAGGGGAGTAGGGAGGAGGACTATTGACGATTGACTATTGACGATTGACTATTGACGATTGATGATTTGCGATTTACGATTGATAATTGACGATTGACTATTTGCGATTGACCTAATTACCTGATGACCAATGACGAACAGGAAGAAAGTCATTGCGAGCGAACAAAGTAAGCGAAGCAATCACATCTCTACAAGATTGCTTCGGAGGTTGCTTCGGCTTCGCCTCGCAATGACATTCCTCGCTCACAGAGTCCGATGGACAATGACATGTCATTGCGAACTTTGTTAACAATTGTTGGCGAATAGCAATTCGCCCCTACGACTAATTACCTGATGACCGTGGGGAGTTTCATGAGGAAGTTCCTTATAATATTTCTCTTGCCCCTTGCCGTATTCGCCAAGACGGATTACTCGAAATACACCACCGCGGGGAATATCTACCTCACGGTCACAAATTTCGGGGTATTGGGAACGGGGTTCAGGATATGGGACCCGGTAACGGGAGAACGCCAACCATCGTGTGAGTATCCCGTGGGAACCAAAACTGAGCATCTTTGTAGGACCGGACCCTGGGTAGGGGCAATGTCTCCACAGGGTATTTGTGTTACCACGGGCGTGAATGATGCGACCACAATAACACCCGGTTCGAGTGAGGGATTTGAGTTCTATCCCACAAGAGACCAGAACGATGTGGTCATAGAGAAATCCAGTCTTATGACCTCCTCCTATTACTCACTCGACGCCGTATCGGAGCAGGATTTCTATGCCACCTACTACGATACCTCCTATGTGGTAAACCACACACCACTTGGACTCGAGGTGTCTCAGGTATCATATGTATGGTCGTACTCATATATAGACGATGTTGTGACCGTAAGATTTGTCATAAAGAACATTGGGGATGCCGACCTTGAGAATGTTTACATTGGAACATACGGCGAACTTGTCTCGGCAAACAGGGATTTCTGGGGTGATGACTTTAATAGAACCCCCTGCTTTCAACATAAACGTCTCTTCTACGAGGATTCTCTCCACCTTGTGTGTGAGAAAAACGATGGATATGATTACCTCGCAGAAGGTGTATTTGGGATAGGTTTGGTGGGTGTGGAAAGGGACACAGTCCGTATGGACCTCGACAGCCTCACAATCTCATTTAACTGGTGGTCCTGGAGAGACATGCAGGGAACGGTAAAAGACTCCATCAGGTATAGCATTATGTCAAACGGCCAGAGGGACCCCGATATGGACGATGGATATGTAATGGAGAATGGCTATCCTGACCCCATGCCTCTCCTCTCTGCTGGACCTATACCATATCTTAATCGCGGGGATTCACTCACGGTAACATTTGCATTATGTGGTGGAATGACAGAGAACGAGTTGTATCACAATTTCGGCTGGGCAAAAAGGGCGTATGAGGCAAATTATGTCTTGCCCGCTCCCCCTCCATCTCCCAGGCTTGTGGCAATACCCGATTCGAGAAGGGTTATTCTCTACTTTGATAATTCCCCGGAGTTCGTGAGAGACCCTTCACCACCAAACTTGAGAGACTTTGAGGGATACAGGATATACAGGAGTGAAACGGGCTTAGTAGACCCGGATGAGTGGATACTTCTCTATCAGTTTGATAAGACACCCGAGGATACTGTTCAGGATGTGGACCACTCCCAGGGTTTTAACACAGGCATGCCCGGGAAGGAGACAGATGGTGAATATGAAGGGTGGTATAAGATCGTGGATTCCGATGTGAGAAATGGTTTTACATACTATTATGCCGTAACATCTTATGATGTGGGAAACCCCGATATAGGAGTCCCACCCCTTGAATCGTCATTGAGGCAAGATATGGTGGAGGTCATACCGGGCACACCCCCCACATCCGAACCGGATGAAGAGGTTGGTGTTTATCCCAACCCATACAGGGTAAGTTCTATGTGGGATACGGGTTCTCCAAGGGGAAGGGTTTTAAGGTTTTGTAACCTGCCGGAGCGTGCCAGTATATATATATATAACCTCGCCGGGGATCTTGTGAAAACAATAGAACATGAGGGCACGGTGGCAAACGAGCCGGGAGGCGAGGCGGTATGGGACCTCATCACCGACAGGGAACAGGCTGTGGCAACGGGGCTCTACATATTCTGCGTTAAGGACCACAAAACGGGGAGGATAAAGAAGGGAAAATTTCTGGTGATTAAGTAATCTGGACGCAGATTCACCCTGTTAAATAATTATAAAATTAAATTAAGTAATTATCGGCAGTGGCTTATTTAACAGGGTAAACGCAGATTATTAAGATTATCCCAAAATATGCGTTGAGAAACCACAAGATTACACGAGATTATCACAAGATAGGTCAATAAAGAACTTATGCATAGCATCCGTATGGACAAAAATTAAATTCAAAACCTATTTTTCACCCAAAAGGTGAACGCTCATAGTCTTGAAGACTTTTATATAATCTGTGAATATCTGTGTTCATCTGTGGTTAATGCATAATCTGAGATTATTTAAATTCATTTTTTAATATAAGCACTTGGCGGTAGGCAAGTATGATTTTTGCAGTTAATTTCTTATATTTGAAATTATAATCCTGTAAATCTGCGTTTATCTGCGTCCTAAAAAATAAAATGAAAAAATTCTTTATCATATTCATAATAATAGGATTTGCAGGGTGTGAGAAAAGGCCTCCTACTCAGCCTGTATTGAATATTCTGCCCGAGACACACATCTTCGTTGAAGGTGTGGTGGATACCGTGCCGTCAAGACAGGTAATCCACTGGTGGGGAAATGACCCCGATGGATGGGTGGTTGGTTATTATTATAACTGGGACGGCAGAGTGGATACCGTATTCACCACCCTTACCTGTGATACATTCATTCTCAGGGCGGAGGATACGGTGAATTTCCATACACTAAAGGTGTGGGCAGAGGACAATGAAGGTGCAATGGATGCGACTCCCGCGGAACTCACCTTACCGGTGAGAAACAGTCCCCCAACGGTAGACTTTAAGGACAAGAGCCTGCCGGATGATACCACACTTTCCGTTGTCACCTTCTATCTCGTGGCACACGATATAGATGGTGACGAAAGTGTTGCGGGCTTTTATTACAGGCTCGATACCGATGTGTCAATGAGTTTTATCCCCGCAGATACCCCTTATGTTACCTTGAGGGATGTTATGCCCGGAGAGAGAACATTTTTTGCCTGTGCGGTGGATGAATCAAACGCACTTTCAGATACCATATCACATACCTGGTGGGTGGAGCAAATAGTATCTGATATTCTTCTCGTTGATGATGAACCCGGTGTCGGAGCGGGACCGTTCTACGGAGATATAATGGAATCTATGGGCTTGCTTTATAATCTTTGGAGGGTTGATGACGGTCTTCCATATTCTCCCTTTGATGTTGATATTATGATAAACGAACTCGGATTCAACACAATTATATGGTATACGGGGAGGGATATATGCCATCTGTCCGATGCCCAGAAGCCCATAGAGAGGTATCTCGATGATGGAAAGAACCTCTTCCTTGTGAGTTCTTCAGCCTTAAATGCCTTCTATTACAATGTGGATATTCCGTCGGCGTTTGTCTATAACTATCTTGGCGTTGATACTTCAACGCTCACCGAGGACTACATGGACAATCTGCTTCCCCTCAATTATATCTTATACAGGGATAGTCTGGTTGCTGGTTATCCCGACAGCCTCGAAGTGTCCACCTTCATTTCAAAGTTCGATGCCTTTGAGGCAAGCGAGGAGGGAGAGGTCATATACAGGTTGCCGGAGTCGGGACTATGGGAGGGCAAACCCGGTGTGGCGGTGAAGTCTCCGGCACAGAACCCGAATCTCGTCTTCTTCTCCGTACCAATTGACAAGTTGAACGGTCTGGGTAACGCCGGGGATGTGGTGAGGTATGTATTGGAAGAAGAGTTTGGGTATTAGAGATGACTATCAGGCTATCACGCTATCAAGCTATCAGGCTATCGCGCGATCAGGTAATTGGGTCATTGTGGAAGTGACTTCCCTGCCTACCGGTCCCTACGGACCCGTTGCACAGCATCTCATACGAGCCGTAGGGCCGAATGGAATGGGCAGGCAGGGAGACCTTTTCCGCTGACAGCAGACTGAAAGCCAAAAACTAAGGGTAAAAAAGGTCTTTGGTCTCTGGTCTTCAGTCTATGGTCTTTTTCACAGTTTGATTTTACTACAAGGAGGTATTATGTACAGATGGTGGGCTATATGTGCGGCTCTCGTTATCGCTGTTGCCAGTTTTGGTCAGCATGCAACGACGATATACGAGATACAGTCAGACAGGGACCCCGTGTCTCAGGCATCCAACTGGGTAGATTCCCTTGTGACCGTGGAGGGTATAGTCACCTGTGATTTTGGACCTATAAACTCGAGGACATTCTGCNTGGAGATGTCTCAGGCGGGGCCCTGGAGCGGAATTATGGTCTATATTCCCTCTGNACTCGGGGATTTTCCAGTGGACCTCGGTGATTCGCTCAGAATAACTGCAACGGTTAGCGAGTATTACGATAATACCGAGTTGAATGTTGCAGATACGAACGATATTGAGCGGCTTGGAAGTACCGGTGTGCCACCGGTCTCGGTGATCTCTACCGCTCATCTTGATACCACAGGGACTTCATCCTTCCCCGTTGATTCCGCCGAGGCATACGAGGCAGTACTGATACAGGTTCAGAGTGCATTTGTCACGGATGAAGGCGATGCAAGTAACTGGGAGATCTCAGATGGAAATGGATATGTCCAGGTGCGTCACAATACCTATTATACATATACTCCCCAGCTCGGTGATTTTCTCAATGTATCGGGAATCGTCCAGACTCACTACAATTTATACAAGATAACTCCGAGAATAGACGACGATATAGAGGCGCTTGGTGCAGGTCGTATCTCGGTAGCGTACTCGGTATCGAGAACCGGGATAGATATTTGCTTCACAAGGGATGTTGAAGCCACTACAGCTGGTAATACCTCTAACTACGAAATAATACCGGCGGTGGCTATAACAGATGCGTCGTTGGATGCCGAAAACCATTCCCTCGTCCATCTGGTGACGGGGACACAGACCGATGCGCTTCCTTGCACACTTATCGTTGACGGCGTTGAAGATATTGGGGGAAATACGATCAATGATACCACGAGCTTCTACAGTGGATTCGTTCCCATACAGACGATTCAAAGTGATACGGTTCCCGGCGACCCCGAGTTTGCATCTTTCTGGAATGGTAGGACTGTGACGATCACTGGTATCATCACTGCAGAGACCGACTGCTTTCCCTTTGATTGGTACTGGATACAGCAGGGTGAGGGTCCCTGGTCGGGATTGATGGCTATGCACACGGGTCATCCCTATCTGAGTGAGAGGGGGGATTCGGTTGTGATAGCCTGTCAGATACAGGAATACAATGGTATGACCGAGACGGGTGCCATCCTCTACTACAATATAGAATCCTCCGGTAATACAATCGAGCCCACCGATGTCAACTCTGGAGACCTGAATGCCGCCACGGGTGCGGCTGCCGAGCAGTGGGAGGGTGTACTTGTAAAGGTAGATTCCGCCACGGTGGTGAATGAGGGAACCGACCCCGGTAACTCTTCGTGGAATATCGATGATGGAACGGGTCAGTGTATTGTGGGTAATTGGGATGCATACGCATATGTACCCGATAGCGGCAATGTCGTGGCTGTTACAGGTGTGACAAGATATACCGGAGGTAATTTCAACCTCTATCCAAGGGATGACGACGATGTAGTGCTCATCTCACAGGGTGTTGCAGGATCTGCTGAGGGTTATTTTGATATTAAGTTGCAATCAAATCCCGCATCAGTTACATCCAGGGTTCTACTTATTATACCCGAGAAGTCCCCGGTGGATTTATCCGTATACAATCTCGCCGGTCGCCGTATTGCAGATATCAAGAAAGGCGTGCTCGAACCCGGTGTCTATGAATTCACCTGGGATACGAAGAAGGTGCCAAATGGGGTTTATTTCTACCATCTAAAGACAGTGGAAGAGAACCTTGTGCGAAAGGTCGTTATACTGAAGTGAGATGGACTATAAGAAATAATGTGAAAGATAAATGATTTGTAGGAGATATTCCCTGGTGGCACAGGCATCCTGCCTGTGGATTATTGTGCTTGGTGCTAAGATGAAAAGGGGGGCATACCAGGTATGCCCCCCTTTATCTGTTGCTACAATGCGCTATTTGACCCTGTACGGTATTATCCACGCATTTGAGTCGTAGGGATATTCGGTGTCAAGCAGGGTGGTCCTCGCCATCATATCTATTGCTATATGATGTACCCCTCCGGGTGCACACAGGCACCATCCATGGAATGCATTGTTACCGTATTGCAGTCTCCAGCGGTGTGGTCTATTCCATCTCCAGGTGTGGAGAAACACAAAGGCGGGGACATCATTTGTGTACACAGTTATAATTAACTCTTCGTTGGGACTTACAGTTAGTACCTTATCCCTTGTCTGTATTTCAAGGGGGTCAGTTATCATCTCCACATTACCATCCCATTCTATCTTTACGCTGTCTATCTCTACCGTATTCGTATCGGATATTACCTCGACTCCGGATAGTGCATATAATCTCCATCCCCTGTGGTAGTCGGCAGTGGTATCTCTTTTGAAGACAGCATATCTTTTTCCGTGGTCTATAAAGTACTTGGTGTATTCCTGCAGTGTGGTATCTCCCACGCTGTCTACAGCGATGATGTGCAAGGTATCGTATACAGTTGTATTTATCTCGGCGAAGGCGGAATCTCCGACAATGCTGATATAGACATTCCGTTCTATGTTCGTTGGATGCCCCCTCCACCAGAAGACGGGAAGTACCTCTCCCTTCGTACCAGTTGTGTCCTCTTCTCCGTAGTGCTCTGTGGACCCCAGATAGGGAGAACTCTCTACAAGCGACTCTATCGCCGCCCTATCCTGGTCGACTCCCTCTACCCCCTCCTTGCCGCAGCCGAAAAATGCGACGAGGGATATTAAGACCGTGAGCGCAAGCACTCTCTTCATACAACCTCCTTTTAAAAAACAAAAAATGAAATTAACCTCATCTTCTCGTTCTGTCCTCTAATGCACCTTTCATTCAAATAAACGCAAATCTCTTGTGTTTATTTTGTTTTTGCTCGGAAACTTCCCATTTTTCAGCCTTTGGAATTAAGGCGTCAGCCTGCCGGTAGGCAGGTTAGCCTTTGGAATTAAGGCGTTAGCCTTTTATATAAAACCCTTTCCATACGGATGCTGTGCAACGGGTGAATTCCAAATCCTTACGGATTAACTCC